>Ga0233426_10000100_pt1 | contig 97233 bp, 92 predicted proteins | sample SI_118_April2016_6_FD_179875 | JGI IMG/M metagenome (GOLD analysis project Ga0233426, IMG submission 179875) | Seawater microbial communities from Saanich Inlet, British Columbia, Canada - SI_118_April2016_10_MG | ecosystem: Environmental > Aquatic > Marine > Inlet | place: Canada: British...
AAGGATGATTGGCTTATATTATTTTCAAAATAATGGGGATATAAAGTGGAATCAATATTAGAGATTAAAGATAGTTGTGTTACTTCAGAACAGTTGTTGAGAAGTTATGCTTTCGCTCGATACTTAAAAATTTATAAGAAAGAGTATTTAGAAGAATTAGAAAAGAAAGGCGAAAAACACTCCGAAGAAGCAAAGCAAAAAATGGAATTGATCGCAAATTTAACTTTAAAAGATATTTTTCAAGTTTTTGAAAGAGAAGCTAAAGGTGCAGATTTAGAAAAAGATAGGGCGATAGTTAGATTTCTTGATGGTTGTTACCATCATTATAGAAATAAAAGTTTTTCTAGATTAGTCAGGATGCATAATGAGATTGTAACTTCATCATTAGAAACTCAAAGCTCTATCAAATCTAAGATATCTGATAAGGCAGAAGAATTATCAGAATTAATAATACTAACTAGGAGAAAGTTATTAGATAAAGTGGGTTTAGGTCATGGAGTTTCAAGGTCTCATGGTTTGGACGCCTCCCCAAATGTAACAGCTGGAGAGATATCTGGACATTTTTGTAATATACCTTCTACTTATTCAAAAATTGCATATACAAATCTTACGGTCACTGCAGATATTAAAACAGGTATACATTACGATACTTCTGTTAATAAAAGAGCTTATCCTTTTTATGAATTGGAGCACAACCCATTAAATCTGAACAATTTTATTCCTGAGGATTGGGTTGCAGTTCCATTAAAAGTAGGTAAGTGGTTAATAATTACATACATACATAAATCCAGAGGCTCTATTGAAATGGAACCCGGTTTATTAAATTTATTTCCTTTTTATAAAGTTGATAAAGACTTTACGAGTAAGAAGCCAGACGGTATTTTCTTTTTTGGATATCCTGGGGCCTCTAAAGAGGATCTAGGTTTTTATAATGATAAAGAGAATGATTTATTGATTGGAATGGTGCCCGATTTACCTGAGTACGGTTATTTTGGTTATTGCAAGAAGCCAATTTTAACTTTACATAATGTTCTAGCAATACTAAAAGGAGATTTTCCTTTGCATTGCGGTTGCAATAGGTATGTTGTTGGATTCGATAAAGAAACTGATGAACCATTTATATCAGATATATATATAAAAGCTGATGATATGGGTAAAGCAGAATTTTATAAAAATGATAAGGATAAATTAAAAAAATTAAAATTTTATGGTACTGAAATTGGTGCATTTGCATGCTTAGATGGTTTTAGTGAAAAAGCTAAAATGCAAATGATTGGTAGAGAAATTGGTTATAACGCATCATACGGAACAAACGCTAGGCAAATAGTTCCGGTTGCAGAAGAAAGCGAAGTATCAACAGGAAGTAATCTAGATATATTATTATATATAAATAATTACGACTTAAAGAAACCTGGAGAAACAATGGTTGATACATCTATGCCTGTAAAAGATGCAATAGTACATTTTCATGATGGAAGAAGATGCGCAGCTGGGAGTACCCAGACAGGAAGGGGTGGAACTGAGATTAGTTATTGGGCGAACCCTTTTCCATTATTAAAGGATAATGATGGAACAATCATTCATAAAAATTTATACGAGAAATATACTGATACTGAAGAAGAGTTAATTTCCACTATTGAAAAATTAGTTAAAACAGGCGATATGGAAGTTGGTGTGGCATATAGCATGCTAATGGCAGGAGTCTATGAGGGAAATACTGACGAAAAAGTTATAGAATGTGGGTTTAATAATAGAGAAGAAATTGAGCAAGAGGGGCCAATAAGATTAGCAGAGTCTCTAATAGTGTCAGTTAAGGAATTTGCTATTAAAAAAAGAGAGAAATTAGGAAAAAATATACGCGAGGTTGATGTAACAGTAGCTATGATTGGTGATAGCAGAACAGGTAAATCTGAAACTGCTGAAAAAATGGAAGGAATTCTTAATATGAACGTAGCATAAAAAAATATTCATTTATTTAGAATAATTTTTTAGTTGCTCGTCTATTTTTAAGGTTTGCATTTTAAGATCCTTTAATTTTTGCTCGTCAGCAACGACAACATGTCCAGGTGCATTTTTAATGAACTCAGAATTTGCTAATCTCACCTCAATGCCTCCAGCCTGTTTAATATATTTTGCTTTTTCCCTTGAGAGCCTATCGATTTCAGAGTCAATATCTATGAGATCTGACGATGGAATTAATAATTTTAAATTATTAGAAATACAAGTATAGTAATTTTGATTTATATCTTCTTTTCCAAAGCTAAACTTATTAATTTTAGCTAGATCCATTATTAAGCTAGAAAGATTTTTAAAAAATAACTTATCTTTATTATTTTCACCAACAATAACCACCTCAATAACTTTATTTGGTTGAACGCCTATCTCAGATCTAGTCTTTCTTATTGCTGATACAATATCTATCATCCAGCTAATATTGCTTACATCTAAATCATTAGAAAATTTTTCTGCATTAGGATAACTATTATCCTGTAAAAATTTTCCTTCTCCATACATGTCATGATAAATTTCTTCAGTAATAAATGGCATTATGGGGTGTAAAAGTAATAGTATATTTTTTAGCACATCTCTTAAGTTATAAATTATTATACTTTTTTCAACCTCTGAAATATTATCTTTATTTAATTTTGATTTTGATATTTCAATATACCAGTTACAGTAATCTTGCCAAACAAAACTATATAAATTTTTTGCAGCGTAATCAAATCTATAATTTTTATAACTTTCTTTCGTATCTGTTATTAAAGTGCTTAGCTTTTTTCTAATCCAAAAATCTTCGTCACTAAATTTTTCAGATTCAATATCATATGATTGATTTTGACTTTGCATTTTAACGTACCTAGCAGCATTCCATAATTTATTACAAAAGTTTCTATAACCCTCTACTCTTTTTAAATTAAAATTTATATCTCGTCCGTTACTTGCTAGTGAAGCAAATGTAAACCTTAGCGCATCAGTACCATATGAATCTATTCCATGAGGGTATTCTTTTTTTGTATTTTTTTTAATTTTTTCTGCCATTTCTGGCTGCATAAGATCAGATGCTCTTTTATTTATTAAGTCTTCTAATTTAATTCCATCAATTAAATCAATTGGGTCAATTATATTGCCTTTCGATTTAGACATTTTTTTTCCAGACGAGTCTTTTACTAAACCGTGAACATAAATTTCTTTAAATGGAACCTCGCCAACAAATTTTTTCCCCATCATAATCATTCTTGCCACCCAAAAAAATATAATATCAAATCCCGTTATGAGAACACTAGTTGGATAAAAAGTTTTAACCCTTTCAGTTTCATTTGGCCATCCTAAAGTTGAAAATGGCCAAAGTGAAGAAGAAAACCATGTGTCCAAGACATCTTCATCTTGAGTTAAAATAGTTTGGCTTTTTATATCATATTTTTTTCTAACATCAATCTCATCTTTACCAACATAAATATTTTTTTCCTCGTCATACCATGCTGGTATTCTATGCCCCCACCAAAGTTGTCTACTAATGCACCAATCCTGGATATTATTCATCCATTCAAAATAAGTTTTTTCCCAATTTTCAGGCACAAATTTTATCTCTTTTTCTTTAACGCATCGTATAGCTTCTTCAGCCAATGGTTTTATTTTTACATACCACTGATCTGTCATTAAAGGTTCAATAATAGAGTGACTTCTGTCTCCTCTAGGTATAACCATTTTATGATCAGAAACTTTAGTAAGATTATTAGATTCTTGTAATTCAGAGAGAATTTTCTTTCTTGCCTCAAATCTATCAAGATTATTGTATTCTTTAAAATCACACTTAACTCTTGCAGATGTGTCAAAAATATTTATTATTTCTAAGTTATGTTTTTTTGCAATCTCGTAATCATTGAAATCGTGGGCAGGCGTAATCTTCAGACATCCTGTACCAAATTCCATATCAACATATTCATCAGATATTATAGGAACTTTTTTTCCTGTTATAGGTACAATCACATTTTTACCTATATATTTCTTATATTTTTCATCAAGCGGATTTACTGCAACTGCAGTATCTCCTAGAATAGTTTCTGGTCTTGTAGTAGCAATTTCTAAATAATTTTCAGCATCATTTTCCAGAAAATATTTTATTTGCCATATTTTACCATTCTCTTCTGAGGATATTACTTCAAGATCAGATAATGCGGTTTGAAGAACTGGATCCCAATTAACCAATCTTTTTCCTTTATAAATTAAGCCTTCTTCGTATAAGTCTATAAAAACTTTACTTACTGCAATCGATAACCCTTCATCCAAAGTAAATCTTTCACTCCCCCAATCAAGTGAAGCCCCCATTCTCCTTAGCTGCTTTGTTATTATGTCTCCAGATTGACTTTTCCAGTCCCACACTTGATCAATAAATTTTTCTCTACCTAAGTCTGTTCTAGATATACCTTGTGCTGTTAATTTTCTTTCAACAACCATTTGCGTTGCTATCCCTGCATGGTCAGTACCGGCCTGCCATAGAGTTTTATTTCCAAGCATTCTATGATATCTACATAAGATGTCCATTAATGTAACTTGAAAAGCATGCCCCATATGTAATGTTCCAGTAACATTAGGAGGTGGAATCATAATACAGTAGGGTTCCCCATCTCCCGAAGGAGAGAAAATTTTATTTTCTTCCCATTCTTTGTACCATTTACCTTCAATTTCAGATGGATTGTATTTATTGTCAATCATATAATTAAATTAAAAATAATAGAGAATCTTTTATAGGGACTTAGCATGTTCAAGTAGAAAATGTGTTAATAAAGAAACAGGTCTTCCTGTACCACCTTTATTTGCTCCTTCATTCCAAGCCGTTCCAGCTATATCAAGGTGCGCCCAACTATAATTCTCAGTGAATCTTGATAAGAAACAAGCAGCAGTAATTGTTCCAGCATACCTTTTTCCTATATTAGCAATATCTGCAAAATTACTATCTAACTCAGATTGAAATTCTTCCCACATTGGTAATTCCCATATATAGTCATGACTAATATTTGAGCTATTTTTTAATTTTTCAGTAAGCTCTTCATCGTTTGACAGTACGCCACTTGCGACTTTTCCAAGCGCAACAAGAACTGCTCCTGTAAGCGTTGCAACATCAATTATATGTTTAGGTTTGAATTTTAAGGAATAAGTTAGCGCATCACATAATACTAACCTACCTTCAGCATCTGTATTAAGTATTTCAACAGTCTGACCAGACATTGTAGTAACAACATCCCCAGGATTCGTAGCAGAACCACTAGGCATGTTTTCTGCAGAAGCAACAATGGCTACTACATTAATTTTTAGATTAAGTTCACTGATAGATTTCATTGTTCCTATGACACTTGCGGCCCCACACATATCATATTTCATTTCATCCATACCGTTACTTGGTTTTATTGATATACCACCAGTATCAAAAGTTATACCTTTACCAACTAACACAATAGGTTTTTCATTTTTTGCTCCTCCACTATAATTGATAGTTATCAATTTAGATGGCTCGTCACTTCCATTACCTACTGACAATAAACAATTCATACCCATTTTTTTCATTTCTTTTTCATCATGAATTTTTATATTTAGATTTTTATTTGTTTTCCCAAGAGATGTTGCTGTTTTTGCAAGATAAGTTGGAGTACAAATATTACTTGGAAGGTCTCCAAGATTTTTAGCAAGCTTTATTCCATTAGCTATAGCCTCACCTTGTGAAAAATATTTTTTTATATCTTGCTTGTAATTTTTCTTAATTGAATCAAACACAAAAAACAACTTGCTAACCTTGTAATTATTTTTATTTTTTGTTTTATTTTTTGTTTTATCATAATGATAATCAATTCCATTGATGTGAATTGATATATTTCTAATTGCCCAATCTATACTAAATTTATCGTTTATAAATGAACTAACACCTAGGTAAATATTTTTAATATTTTCAGTCTTACAAATTTTAGAGAATGAGTTAATAGATTTTAAAAATTTTTTTTCATTATATTTATTTTTTTCGCCTAGCCCAATAAGGTAGATTTTATCTAATTTTTTATTAGACGTCTCATACACACATAGAGATTGATTGATTTTCCCCTCAAAAGAAGACTTTTTTATAGTTTCTTTAATCTTAGCTACATCTAAGGAACTAAGTGATTTTTCCAATTCTTTTGTACTTTTATCGGAAAATACTCCAAATATTGCTGACCCATTAGGAGTATTTGATGTTATATTATCGGTTAAATCGTATTGCATGATTTTAATGCCTCTTTGTAATTATTGATTATGAAAAATAACTCTAAATATACCAAAAATAAAGAAAAATGGTTGGATATTTACAATTCTTGTAAATATAAATTATATCAATTTAAAAAGAAAATTATAACTATATTTGTTATATATCAAAATAAGAATTTTATCCTATCATTAAACACATTTAAAAAACTAAAAATTGAAAAATTAACAATATTAGATAAATACATATTAAAAAATTTTATATTCGCTTTTTTGTCCGTATTATCAGTTTTGATCTTAGTTATAGTGGGAAGGTTATTTGTAAAACTTCTCGAATATGTTGTTGAAGGTAGATTTGATATTGAAATGATTTTTTCATTACTATTCCTAAGCACATCAAAGTCAATAATTCTTCTTCTGCCATTTGCCCTGATGATAGGTTTGATTATATCCCTATCTAAATTGTATAGAGACGGTGAAATATATGCCTTAAAGGCATCTGGCAATTACAAGACCGTATTTACAAAAATATTTTACATAGTTTCTATTCCATTATTTATCATAATTTTTACCCTTAACATGTTTATTTCTCCAATATTAATAACAGAAATTCAAACAAAGAAAATAGAAGCTGCCGCAACGTCAGAAATCGGTTTAACAACTCCTGGAAAATTTATTCAGATGAAGAATAAGAACTGGATAATTTTTGTTGAAGAAATAGAAAATGAAGTATCAAAAAAAATATTTATAAAAAGTTCTGATAATAATAAAATCTCAATTGAGACAGCTGAAGAAGGCAACGAATTTATTGAGAATGGAATTAGAAGACTTGTCTTAAAAAATGGACAAAGATACACAGGCACTCCCGGAACTGGGAACTTTCAAGTTATGAAATATGATGAGCATGAGGTTAAGCTTGTTAACACTACGCCAGAATTTTCATTAAATTATAGGATGAAAAGTATATCTGATCTTATTTATGATGATAATAAAGCTTTATCGAGCGCAGAAATACAATGGAGGCTCTTTGCACCCCTTTCTACGTTAATTTTAATATTGTTTGCGTTTGTTCTTGGAGATGTAGCACCTAGACAAAATAAATATTCAAATCTACTTTTTGCAATAATCATATATTTTATTTATTCAAATTTGGCAATTGTTTCTGTTAACGAAGTACAAAAAAACTCAAATTTATTTTCTTTTGTTGGCACTTGGTGGGTGCATATTTTAGCGCTACTATCTTGCTATTTAATTTATATTATAAAAAAATTACAAATAAAAAGTTATAGTAATTTAAAATTTTATATTAAAAACTATAAAAGGTAGCAGATGAAAATTTTAGACAAATATATTGCTAAACAAATCTTATTTTCAATATTTGCAGTTCTCGGAGTTTTAGTAGTGGTAGTTGGGTTATTAGATTTGGTTGATGAATTAAAAAAAGTTAATGATGGTTACCCGGTATCGCTAGCATTTTTTTACGTAATATTAAATACTCCACAAAATATATACGAGGTTCTTCCAATAGCAACACTTATGGGTAGCTTGATTGGCTTAAGTAAGCTTTCAAGTACTAGTGAGCTAAATGCAGCAAAATCATCAGGCTTATCATTTGCAAAAATTATTGTTATAGCTCTAAAATCTGGCTTAGTAATAGTTATGTTAACATTTTTAATAGGTGAATTTGTAGCTCCTAAAGGTCAGCAGTTGGCCAATAATATTAGAAATCTTGGAGAATCGACTAGACTAAGTATGAAAAATACCGATGGAATATGGATAAAAAGTAAAAATAGTTTTATTCATATTGCAAAAGTTTACCCAGATAAAATTGTTCAAGAAATATCACTTTATCGTTTTAATGAAAAACAGCAGTTGTTAGAGTCAATATATGCAGAAGAAGGTTATTATAAAGATGGTAAATGGTTTATGACAAATATAACGTTATCAAGTTTTGAGAATAAGGATATTGAAATCAAAAGTCATAAAGTCGCAACATTTGATGAATTTGTAGATTTAGATTTATTTGACATTATGGTCATAAAGCCAAATCAAATGACACTAATGCAATTAAAAAAATATATTCAATATTTAAAAAATAATTCAATGGAGTCTAAAGGATATGAGTTGGCTTATTGGTCAAAATTTTCAGTACCAATTTCATGTTTAGTAATGTTTTTACTAACGACTCCTTTTGTTCATTCAAACATAAGGTCAGCAAGTTTTGGCCAAAGAATATTTATTGGTATTTTAACAGGAGTAAGTTTATTTTTATTTAATCAGACTATCAGTAAACTATCTATAATTATAGATATTCCTCCAGTAATAGGGTCTTTTCTACCAATAGTAATTTTATTAATAATTAGTTTGTTAATTATTCAAAGATTATACGGAACTAAATTTTTATTAAAATTGTTTTCGAAATAATATCATGCAAAAATCTTCTATCTTTCCTAATTAATGGAACTAATGTAACTATTGAAGAAAGCGCTAATAAAAAATAGTTTGTTTCTGAATACTTATAATAAATAAATATTAAAAATCCTACAATTAAGAAATATATTAGAGATACATTAAATCTAATAATTGCTTTTTTATATGTAATTTTATTACCACTAGTGTCCAAAATTTTTACCTTCCAAGATTTCATTCCTAGCGTTCCATTGCCATTGACCCAAAACCAGACAAAGAAATACTGTATTATTAAATATACATATATTTGCGCAGTAATTTTAAGGACAGTGTTTCCTTCAATATCGAAGCTTAATAAGGGCATATACATAATTATCACTAACGCAATTATAAGCACGGTATCATATAGTAATGAGGCTACTCTTCTCCAAATTGAAATGCATTTCATTTTCTTTCCCGAATTGTAATAGCTTTATAATTACATTATTATATTATTAGTATAATGAAAAATATATCACATAATGATTATCTAGACAGTTTTCTTGATAGTGTATGGGCCGAACAAGGGTTGTCTAAAAATACCTTAGTATCATATGAGCATGATATAAAAAGCTTTTTAATTTTTCTGAATGATAATAAAGTTGAATTGTTTAAAGTTCAGCAATCCGATATTAATTCATTTGTGTCTTTTCGATTTTCAAAAGGAATATCTTCAAGCAGTAATATGAGGTTAATATCATCTTTAAAAAAATTTTTTATATATTTAGTTTCGCATAATTTTATTAAGAAAAATCCAACTGAAAATATTGAAAGTCCAAGAAAAGTTAAGCTTTTACCGCACACTATAGATGTTGAAAGTGTAGATAAATTACTTAATTCACCAGATTTAAAAACCAGATTTGGAGCTAGAGATAAAGCTATGCTAGAAATTCTATACGCATGTGGACTTAGGGTTTCTGAGCTTGTGTCATTAAAATTTTCACAAGTTGTTATTGAAAGTAATTTTTTGAGAGTAATGGGCAAGGGAAGTAAAGAAAGAATAATACCAATAAATGACTACGCACTAACTTTTTTAAAAACATATATTGAAGATTTTAGGTCAGAATTTATGAAAAGTAGAAAAACAGATTCTTTATTTTTGAGTAATAGGGGGCTAGAAATGACGCGACATTCTTTTTGGCACATAATCAAGAAGTATGCATTACAAGCAGGAATAAACGATCACTTATCTCCGCATACATTAAGACATGCATTTGCAACGCATATGATTAATAATGGTGCTGACTTAAGAGTTGTACAATTATTATTAGGTCATAGTGATTTATCAACAACACAACTTTATACACATATTGCTAAGAATGAATTAAAGGAGCTACATTGCAAAAATCATCCAAGAGCCTAGTAAAGTCAATTATTTTTATGTCAATTTTTCTTCTTGCTAGCAAGAATATATATTCTAACGATGTAAGTGATTCAAAAGTTAATTTTTTACAAAAAAGAATGACAGAAATTTTTCCAACAATTAAATATGATAAAATTAAAAAAACTCCCATTGAAAATATATATGAAATTCATTATGGTGGAGAAATAGTATATATAACTGAAGACGGCGGGTATATTTTTGAGAGTGGAAATTTGCAGAAAATAGAAAAAGAAGGTAAAGGTTATGTTTTTACAAACCTTACCGAAGGTTCTGCTGAACAAGGCAGAAAAAATCTATTAGATAAGATCCCAGATTCAAAATTATTTGTTTATGGAGATAGTAAAAAGAATTATATAAATGTTGTAACCGATATAGATTGTCCTTACTGCAGAAAATTTCATAAAGATATCCCAGTTTATCTAGAAAATAACATAAAAGTAAGGTATCTAGTGTTTGCAATTAAAACAAGTGCAAAGAAAAAAGTTGTCTCTGCATGGTGTTCATCAGATAGAAATAGCGCTTTCAGCCTTCTGAAGAGCGAAGAAAAAATTAAAAGTATGAATTGTGAAAACCCAATTAATGACCATCAGGAAATAATTAGTAGTATTGGTGTTGGCTCAACTCCATCAATATTTCTTCCTGACGGTAGCTTAATATTAGGTTATATGAGCCCAGAAGAAATTATTGAGAAAATAAAGAATTAGAAAACCAGCTGTCTTTAGTCTTATAGCCATTAATTATTAATACGTTTTTTGCTCTTGTGCAGGCAACATATAGTAAATTTCTATCTTCAGATAAATATCTTAATTCTGTATTCTCAAACTTACTATCTATAAATATGTTATTTTTAAAAATTTTTGGATTGTACAAGAGATCTTTGCAAGCAAAATCTTTAGAGAATATTGGTAAAATTTTATCATATTTAATATTGTTACGATATGATTGCGCAAGTATAACTACCTCAGACTCTAAGCCTTTAGCAGAATGAATAGTTAAAATTTTTACGCAATTAAGATCAGGAGGCTCATTTGACTCCGCAAAATCTCTAGTTTTCTCAATTTTACATAAAAACTGCAAGGGTGTTACATATCTTCCATTATTTATTTTTAAAGATAAATTTAAAAAATTTAAAAAATTATAATTAATTTCACTATTTCTAACTTCATTATTTGTAAAATAAGTTTTTATTATATCTAAATCTTTATAAATTATATTTAATAAATCATGCATTGGAACTAGTCCTATGAGATTTTTCCATTTTTTTATAAGCGGTCCAATCTCATGATTATAAATCAAACTATTTAATTGAGAGTAATCATAAACATTGTATTTATTTAAGTCATTAATTGTATAGTTAAAAATTGGTGAGGTTAATAGAGAATAAATTTCTGTTATATTATTTTCTTCCAAAATTAAATATTTTAACAAAAGGTACAAGTGATTAATTTCTGGCTCATCAAGTAATGACTTTTTAAAATTAGATGTAACTGGAATAGAGCTATTAATTAATATTTTTTCAATTTCTTTGGTATGAGTTCTATTTCTTACTAATATCATAATGCTCTTATAATCTATTTTATAATTTTCTACTAAATCATGAACCTGCTCAGATATTCTATTTGACTCGGCTGTAATTAATTGAGAAATATTTGAACGTAAGCCCTCATTATTATTTTCAACTAATTCATGAATATCAACTACTCCGTCTTTTTTTATTTTTGTAAAAAAATCTTTATTTTCTGGGAAGACTTTATTTATAAAATTAACAATCTTCTTTGAAGATCTTCTTGACTCATTAAGAAAAAAATCTTTTGATTGAAAATTTAAACTTGTAAATTTTTTGCATATATCAAACAGCTTAGGTTCAGAACCTCTAAATCCATAAATTGATTGTTTTGGGTCTCCAACTATGGTGACAGTAGAGGAATCAGACTTATCATTTATTGCATTTAGAATAATTTTAATAATTTGCCACTGTAAAAAATTTGTATCTTGAAATTCATCAATAAGAATATGACTTATAGAATTTGAAATTTTATATAGTAACCAGTCATCAGCAACAAGCTCTGACAACTTTTTATAACATAACCAAGTTTTATCAGAAAAATCATAAATATTTTCTTTATTTAATGCGTTCTGATACTCTAAAAAGAAATTATTAACTAAAAATTTCCATGAGTTTTGAATTTCATAAAATATTTTTTCTTCATATTTATATATTTCATCTGTCATTATATCTATCTTAAAATTTTCCTTAATTAATTTTTTTTCAATATTTTTTCTTGGCGTACGAGACTTTGTTATAAAAGTATCTTTAATTAAATTAATCTTATTGTCATTATTAAAATCATTTGAACTTAGATATGATTTAAGATCATAAAATAAATTTTCTAGATTATTTTTTGTAATTTTATTTTCAATATTATCAATCAGAGTTTGTTTGAAGACTTTAATTCTGTTTTCTTTTTCTTTAGTATTATTTTTTACATTATAAATATTTTCATAAATTTCTAAGTAGTAAGATTTTTTATCTATAATTCCATTTATTGACTCTTTAACACTATTAAAACTTCCTATTTGCTCTATCAAGAAGTCTATATTTTTTTGTAAATCTACATTTTTTTTTAAATTACTACTGCTTAATATTTTATCTTCAACTTCTTTTGCTATTAATTTTGAATTTAAATTTGTATTTGTTTCTATTTTCTTCGAAACCTCTTTATCAAGATGAAATTGAGATAATATATCCATGAAAAAGGCATCGAATGTAGCTATTCTAATATCTTTATTACTAATCTGCGTTTTTATAAATAGGTTTCTTGCTTTTTTTTTATAAAAATCTAATCTTTTATTTATACCTATGGAATTCAATTCTTTTCTAATCTCTGCGTCTGAAAGTTTTCCCCATAACTCCATTTTTGCATTTAGTCTTTCTCTCATTTCTACAGATGATTTTTTCGTAAATGTAATTGCTGTTATTTTTTCTGGGCTTACGTCATCTAATAGCATTCTTAGAATTTTTGCTATAATAAACCAAGTCTTTCCTGTTCCCGCATCTGCAGTAACATTTACACTTACACCTGTTTGTAAATAATTATTTATATTCATCAGTTATTATAATAATATATTTTAATTAACTATACTTTTTCAATTATTTTTTATGTTTAGAATAGCACTTTTTTTAGGTACCAATATTGCAATACTTCTTGTGTTGAGCTTATCAATGTCTTTATTTGGTGTCACTGGTATTCTTAATGAAAATGGCGTGGATCTTGACATTAGTTCTCTTTTATTTATCTCAGCTATTATTGGCTTCGCAGGCTCTTTTATATCACTGTTAATTTCTAAGTGGCTAGCTAAAAGAAGTATGGGTGTAATTTTATTAGAAACACCTAAAAACGAAACTGAAAAATGGCTTTTAAATACATTGAGTGATATATCTTATAAAGCTAAAATTAAAACTCCAGAATTTGGAATATTTGAGTCTCAACAATTAAATGCTTTTGCAACAGGCTCTTCAAAAAATAAATCTTTGGTAGCTATTAGTTCTGCGCTTATTAATCATATGAATAGAGATGAGATCGAGGCTGTAATGGCGCACGAGATTTCGCACATAAGTAATGGTGATATGATTACTATGACGTTAATTCAAGGAATAATAAATACGTTTGTAATATTTTTCTCACGAGTTATTGGTCATGTTGTTGATAGAGTAGTTTTTAAAGTTCAAAGAGGCCATGGCCCCGCATATTATATAACCAGCATACTTGTTCAAATTTTGCTATCAATATTGGCTAATATTATTGTTATGTGGTTTTCAAGAAAAAGGGAGTATGAGGCAGATTTATCAGCTGCAAAATTAGTTGGAGCAGACAAAATGATTGCAGCTTTAAAAATACTAGCTATAAAGTCACCAGATGCATTACCTGATCAAATGGCGGCTTTTGGTATATCAGGAAAAAAAGAAAAATCATATAAAAGTTTATTTAGCAGCCATCCTTCTATAGAATCTAGAATTGAATCATTATTAAGGAATAGTTAATTTACAATGGCAAGTTATAGCACAAGCAATATAAAAAATGGCTTAAAAGTCTTAATCAGCAATGACCCATTTGAGATAATAGATAATTCTTTTCATAAACCGGGAAAAGGACAGGCTTTTAGTAAAGTAAAGTTAAAGAATTTAACTAATGGAAGAGTTATTGAGAGAACTCTAAAAATTGGAGATAAACTTGATTCAGCTGATGTTCAGACTTATGAAATGCAGTATCTTTATAACGATGAGGCAAGCTACTATTTTATGAACACCGAAAGTTTTGAGCAAATTTCTATAAGTAAAGAAGTATTGGGGCAAAACAAAATCTGGTTAAAAGGTGAAGAAATTTGTATTGTTACTTTTTTTAATGATAATCCAATAGATATTGAGTTACCCATATTTGTAGAATTGATGATTAAGCATTCAGAGCCTGGCCTTAAAGGTGATACTACTTCTAAGGCCACAAAACCTGCTACTTTAGAAACAGGCGCTATTATCCATGTTCCTTTATTTGTAAATGAAAATGATATTATAAAGATAGATACTAGATCAAAGGAATATGTTTCAAGAGTAAAGTCTTAAGATATTCTTAATATTTCATCTCTAATTAATATTTTTTCTTTTTTAGCTATATTTTCTGACCAACTAATATTTATATCACTTATTAAAAGTATGACCGTTGAACCAAGATTAAACATACCAATCTCTTGGCCTTTTTTATAATACTTAACATCTTCTTTATTTTTAAATTCGGTAATGCTATTTCTATACTTGGAGGGAGCAATTATTCCATACTCAGATAATGATATGCAACCAACATTAACAGCACCAATCATAATTAAAGACATTTTAAATTGATCATTTTGAAAAGAAAGAATAACTCGTTCATTTCTTGAATAAAGTTTTTTTATACCTTCTGTTGCATATGGGGCTACACTAAAAAGAGATCCTGGGATATGAGTAACTTTTGTCAATGATGCGCCACAAGGCATATATATTCTATGACAATCCTTAGGCTCTAAGTAAATATTAATAAATCTACCATTTTTTAAATCATTATTTTCTTCATGTATTAACTCACTTATAGAGTATTTATACTTTTTAGCATGAATAAATGTATTGTTATTTATTTCACCATAGCCAGCTATTGTCCCATCACAAGGAGAAATAATATTATTTGATTCATTTAGATTTTTTCTAAAAGATAAGTCTAGGTCTCTAGTAAAAAAGTCATTTAATGACTTATAATCTTTAATGTTTTTTATTTTATATTCATCTAATTTAATATCAAAGATAGCAATATATATTTTTATTAGAAGATTTTTTATTCCAACATCTTCTATTCTAGAGACCTTATAGGTTATATTGGAGATAAAATGAAGTGGAGCTATATGAAATAACGTAATTTTAAATTGATTAACAAGTTTTTTTAAGTTTTCTTTCATTTTTTATTATTATAACTATAAATTTTGATACAATATAAGCATGCCAGGAAACAGTCATGGAAAATTATTTAAAGTAACCACTTATGGCGAAAGTCATGGTGAAGCTATTGGATGTATAATAGATGGTTGCCCACCAAACCTCAAGATCGATATTGAATATATTCAAAAAGATTTGGATAGAAGAAAGCCAGGAAAGACTAGGCACACATCTCAAAGAAGAGAATCCGATACAGTTAAAATATTATCAGGGGTATTTGAAGGTAAATCTACTGGTACACCAATCAGCCTTATTATCTATAATGAAGATGCAAGAAGTAAGGATTATTCCGATATTAAAGATCTATATAGACCAGGTCACGCTGATATTACATATGATAAAAAATATGGCACAAGAGATTATAAAGGTGGAGGAAGATCCTCTGCCAGAGAAACAGCGACAAGGGTTGCTGCTGGAGCAATAGCTAAATTATATCTAAAAGAAAATTTCAACCTAGAGATTCAGGGTTATGTTTCTCAGCTTGGACCAATTGTTGCTGAAAAAATCAATTATAAGGATATCGAGAATAACCCATTCTTTTTTCCTGATAAAAATAAAGTCCAAGAGCTTGAAGATTATATGGATGCACTTAGGAAAGAGGGAAACTCTATCGGAGCACGAATAAATGTAGTTGCAAAAAATGTTCCAGCCGGCTTTGGTGAGCCAGTATTTGATAGGATAGATGCAGATATAGCAAAAGCTATGATGAGTATAAACGCTGTTAAAGGTGTTGAAATTGGTGCTGGGTTTGAGTCTGTTACACAAAAAGGAACAGAGCACAGAGATGAAATTGATTCAAAGAAAGGTTTTTTAAGTAATAATTCTGGAGGAACATTGGGCGGAATAACCTCGGGTCAAGATATTGAGGTTAGTATGGCTATAAAACCAACATCAAGTATCAGATTACCTGGAAAATCTATAGATAATAAAGGGCAAGACTCCACTGTCATTACAAAAGGACGCCATGATCCATGTGTTGGAATAAGGGCAGTGCCTATTGCCGAATCAATGTTGGCCTTAGTTCTCATAGATCACGCTTTAAGACATAAAGCTCAAAATCTATAGTAAAGTAGCAATATAATTTTAACGTTCGTTACAAATTATAGGAAATAAAAAAATTCGCGACCAGACTTCTATCGCTTAAAATTACATCACCCTGAAAATATTTTAAAGGAAAAAAATAAAATTGAAAAATAATAAAATTTATAAGGGTAATATTTTAGATTCACCAATTATGTTTAATAAATCTTATTTAAAACTTTCATCTTTTTATTTTTTTTATTTTTCTACCTTGGGAGCATTTTTACCATTTTGGCCGCTATACTTAAATCATATAAATTTCACTCCCTATGAAATAGGTATTATCACTGGAGCAATGATTGGCACTAAAATTATTGCTCCAAATTTATGGGGTTGGATCGCAGATAAAACAGGATTAAGGCATAGAGTTATTCAACTTGGCGCATTAAGCTGTTTTATAATTTTTTTGTTTGCATCTTCAATTAAAAGCTTCCCAGACATGCTTTTATTAATTTTTTTCTTTAGTTTTTTTTGGAACGCATCGTTACCACAATTTGAAGCAGTAACTATGAATACCCTAGGTTCTTCTTATAATAAATATAGTCAGATTAGATTATGGGGATCATTTGGTTTTATAATATCCGTAATTTCTTTGTCTATACTTACAAATAGATATGGAATCAATATTGTACCCATATGTATTTTAGTTTTTCTATTTTTAACTTTTATCACAACGTTATTTGTAAATAGTTCAAGCGCAAATTCGGAAAAACATAATAATTCTTTAATGAGTATTGTATTTAAACCAGCAGTTATAGGAATATTATTATCTTGCTTTCTAATGCAGCTAAGTCATGGGCCTTTTTATGCTTTTTTTGCAATATATTTATCTGAAAATAGTTACAATACAAACTTAATTGGATTTATATGGTCATTGGGTGTAATTGCAGAAATACTAATTTTTATAAAAATATCTTCATGGATACCAAAATATGGTCTGCAAAATTTATTTGTAATTAGTTTTTTATTTGCAACTTCGAGATGGCTATTGATTTCGTTCTTCCCAGAGAATATCATTATTGTAATTTTAGCAACTTTGTTTCATGCTATTACATATGGAATGTATCACGCTGTTTCTATTTCTCTGATTCATGAATATTTCACGGGAGAACTCCAGGGAAGAGGGCAGGCACTGTATTCTAGCGTAAGTTTTGGACTTGGAGGGTCCATAGGTAGTTTTTATAGTGGATATCTTTGGGAATCTTCTGGTGGATCAGCAGTATATTTATATGCATCCTTATTCGCTTTTTTAGGTTTTATTGTGGCGCTTATCTTAGTAAAATCTAATTATAGAACTATATAAATTAAGTAAATTATTATGAAAAAGACTTTATACGACAAATTATGGGATGAGCATCATATCCATTCATACGATAATGGATATAGCTTAATATATATAGACAAGCATTTAATACATGAAGTTACTTCTCCTCAAGCTTTTGAAGGTTTAAGGCAAGCAGAAAGAGATATATGGAGTAAAAAAAGTATTATGGCTGTCCCAGATCACAATGTACCTACGACTTTACGAGAGGGTGGAATTAAAGATCCTATATCAAAGATTCAGGTAGATGCCTTAAATAAAAATTGTAAAAATAATGACTTATTGAAATTTGATCTTGAAGATATTAGGCAAGGTATTGTCCATGTTGTCGGCCCCGAGCAAGGAATAATTTTACCAGGAATGACTGTTGTATGTGGAGATTCTCATACATCGACTCACGGCGCCTTAGCTGCTTTAGCATTTGGTATAGGAACTTCGGAAGTTGAGCACGTGTTAGCAACCCAATGCTTATTACAGAAAAAGTCTTTGAATATGAATATTAATATTATTGGAGAAATGTCCGAGCATTTTTATTCTAAAGATTTAGCATTATTAATAATAAGTAAAATTGGTACAGCAGGTGGAACAGGTTGCGCTATTGAATATACGGGCAGCGCTATAAGAAATCTTTCAATGGAAGCCAGAATGACTTTATGTAATATGACTATAGAAGCTGGAGCAACAACTGGTTTGGTAGCAGTTGACGAAAAAACAATAAGCTATGTAGATAAAAAACCTTATTCCCCAAAGGAAGAGGATTTTCTTGAGGCAAAAAAATATTGGAAAGAATTGGTTTCTGACGAAGGAGCAATTTACAATAAAACTATAGATGTTGACATAAGCAAATCTGGCCCAATGATAACTTGGGGCACATCGCCTGAGATGGCAGTAAATATAGACGGGAAATTGCCTGATTTAGAAGACGAAATGTATGTATCTAAGAAACAAGATTTATTAAATGCTTTCTCTTACATGGGTTTAAAAGAAAAACAAAACGTTAATTCAATAGAATTAGATAAAATTTTTATAGGTTCTTGTACAAATTCTCGTATAGAAGATTTGAGAGTAGTTGCGGATATAGTAAAGAATAAAAAAATTGCTAACAATATAAAAAGTGCAATTATTGTTCCAGGCTCAGGACTAGTAAAAGAGAAAGCTGAAAAAGAGGGTTTAGATAAAGTTTTTCTAAAATCAGGTTTTGAATGGAGAAGTCCTGGTTGCTCAATGTGCTTAGGAATGAATGATGATAAATTAAATGAATATGAAAGATGCGCATCAACATCAAATAGAAATTTTGAAGGAAGACAAGGTCGTTTGGGCAGAACACATTTAGTTAGTCCAGCTACAGCAGCAGCAGCAGCAATACATGGTCATTTTGTTGATGTGAGAGATATTTAATTATGAAAAAATTTGAAGAAATAAAATCAGTTGCAGCCTATATAGATAGAAAAAATATTGATACGGATGCAATTATTCCAAAACAATATTTAAAGTCAGTTACAAGAGAAGGCTTTGGGGAAACTTTATTTGATGATTGGAGATATTTGGAACCTGGAAATTTAGGTGATAACCACAGCTTGAGAAAAAAAAATCCAGATTTTTTCTTATATAATCCTAAATATAGTGGTGCAAAGATATTAATTGCTGGAGACAATTTTGGCTGTGGGTCATCTAGGGAGCATGCAGTTTGGGCATTAATGGACTTCGGTTTCAATGCTGTAATTTCAACTAGCTTTGCAGATATTTTTTATAATAACTGCTTTAAAAACGGTTTATTGCCAATAGTACTTAATTCCGAAAATTTTGAAAAAATTACAAGTAGCGTTTCTAGAGAAAATAATATTTTTACAGTAAATTTAAATGATCAATTAATATCTTGTGTTGATTTTGAAGTTCAATTTGAAATAGACAAGAGAAGAAAAGAAGTTTTAGCTGAAGGTATTGATGATATATCAGAAACTCTAAAATTAAGTAATAAAATAAAAGAATACGAGAATAAAAAGTTTGTAAAAACACCGTGGATATTCAATGGATAAAAGAATGAAAATATTAGTTTTACCTGGAGATGGCGTAGGCCCTGAAGTAACCTCCGAAGCATTAAAGGTAATAAATGTTATTTCTAAAATTTATAATTTGAATATAGATATACAAGAAGGTTTTTTTGGCGGAGTTGCAGTTGACAAATTTGGCTTTCCATTCCCAGAAGAGACAAAAAATAAAATAAATAACTCTGATGCAATTTTACTTGGAGCAGTTGGTGGTGCAAAGTATGATATTTTGCCCAAGGAAAAAAAACCTGAAACAGGATTACTTGAGTTAAGAAAACAGTTAAATTTATTTATTAATATTCGCCCAATTATTTCTTTTTCTGAATTAGCTAATTCTTCATCTATAAAAAGTGAATATATAGAAAATCTTGATATTGTAATAATTAGAGAGTTAGTGGGTGGATTATATTTTGGAGAGCCTCGTGGATTTAATAATGATAATACAGAGGCATTTAATACTATGAGATATAATAATTCTGAAGTAAATAGAATTTCAGAGTATGCATTTAAACTATCCAAAAAAAGAAATAAAAAACTATGCTCTGTTGACAAAGCTAATGTTCTTGAAGTATCCCAATTATGGAGGTTGGCTGTTAATAAATTATCGGAAAATTATCCAGATATAGACTTATCACATATGTATGTTGATAATGCTGCCATGCAATTGGTTCAAAACCCAAAGCAATTTGATGTAATTGTTACGGAGAATTTATTTGGAGATATATTGTCTGATATTGCCTCAGTATTAACTGGATCTATAGGAATGCTACCTTCTGCTTCATTAAATGACAAAAATTTTGGAGTGTATGAACCAATTCATGGATCTGCTCCAGATATTGCTGGACAAAATATTGTAAATCCAATCGCAACTATTTTATCAGTTGCAATGTTATTTCAAAATACTTTTAACAGGCTAGATATATATGATCACATTTTGAAATCAGTAAAATTAGTTTTAAAAGATGGAATGTACACGAAAGACATTTCACCCAATGATAAGAATATTTCTACAAGTGAAATGGGTGATTGCATAACTGAAAAAATAAAGGTAATAGCATGAATAAAAAATATAATATTGCGGTTGTTGGTGCTACTGGCGCAGTAGGACAAATGATGGTTAGAATCTTGATAGAGAGAAAATTTCCAATAAATAATTTATATCTTTTAGCAAGTAAAAAATCTGATGGAAAAATAATAAAAATAGAAGGAGATGATTATAAAATAAAATCCCTAGATGGCTTTGATTTTAAAAAAGTAGATATTGCAATGTTTTCGGCAGGTGGAGATATCTCAGAAAAATACGCAAGTATAGCAACACAAAGTAGTGCGATTGTAATAGATAATACTTCTTTTTTTAGGTATGTAGATAATATACCTTTAATAGTGCCAGAGGTTAATGGTGAAAAAATTTCAGAATATAAAGAAACAGGCATTATAGCAAATCCAAATTGCTCAACTATACAAATGCTGGTTGCAATAAAACCAATTCATGACATATGTAGAATAAAAAGAATTAATGTTTGTACTTACCAAGCTGTTTCCGGATCAGGAAATATAGCTATAGAAGAATTACACAATCAAGTTAACGCCTATGTAAAAAAAGAAAAACTTGTTAATAATGTATATCCTAAACAAATAGCCTTTAACGTAATACCTCAGATTGATAAATTTATGGATAATGGTTATACAAAAGAAGAGATGAAAATGGTTTGGGAGACAAAAAAAATATTAGATAATAATATTGAAGTTAATCCAACCACAGTAAGAGTACCAGTATTTTTCGGGCATTCAGAGGCAGTACACTTAGAGTTAGAGAAAAAAATTACAGCTAAAGAAGTTAAAAATATTTTAGGTTCGGAAAGAAGTGGTGTCGTGCTAGTAGACGAACATAAAGACGGAGGTTATCCTTGTGCGGCAAATGAATGTGAGGACAGTAACGAAGTTTTTGTTGGCAGGGTTAGAGAAGATATTTCTACAAAATATGGAATAAATATGTGGGTAGTTAGTAATAATATTAGAAAGGGTGCTGCATATAATAGTGTTCAAATTGCAGAATTATTAATTAGAGATTATTTATAAGAAATTCAAATGAGAATTTTACTATCTATTGAGTATGATGGAAAAAGTTATCATGGCTGGCAAGAGCAAAAAAATCCAAATACCATTCAGGGGAAAATACAGGAATCTATTTATAAGTTTTCTCAAGAAAAAGTTAAGTTATTTGTTGCTGGTAGAACAGATGCTGGCGTGCATGCAACGGGACAAATTGCACATTTTGAAACTAATATTGATCGTACAGAAGAAAAGTGGCTTTTTGGGTTAAATTCGTTATTACCTAATGATATAAAAATTAATTATATAAAATTTATGAGTGAAGAATTTAATGCTAGATTTTCAGCATTAAGTAGATCTTATAGATATATTATTTATAACAGTAGAGTAAAACCTTGTATAAATCGAAATAAAGTTAGCTGGTATTTTTCTAATGTACTCGATGAAAAAAAAATGCAAGATGCTGCAAATAAATTAATTGGAGTAAAAGATTTCTCGTGTTTTAGATCTGCGCATTGTCAGTCTAGCTCTCCAATAAGAAAGGTTAATAGCATAGTGATTACAAGAGAAAATAATTATATATATATTGATTTAAATGCAAATTCTTTTTTATATAATATGGTTAGAAATTTAATTGGTTCTTTGGCACTTGTTGGATCAGGGCAAAGAAATATTGAGTGGATCGAAGAAATTCTTGTTTTAAAAGATAGGAAAAAAGCTGGAAAGCAATTCCCTGCTAGCGGATTGTATCTGGTAAATGTAGAATATGACCATAAGTATAATTTAAACAAAAATATCTATTATCCGAAATATCATTAGTATTTTATATTATGGAAAAAATAAAAGTAAAAATTTGTGGCGTAAAAGATGTTGTAACTGCTATTAATGCAGAAAGCTACGGAGCTGACTACATAGGATTAGTTTTTTGTAAAAAAAGTAAAAGGTGTATATCTATTGAGAAGGCACAAAAGATAATTGATGCTTTAAAACCTTCTACCCTGATAGTGGCTTTGTTTTCTAATGATGAAAAAAATTATATAAAATCTGTAATGGATAATATTCAAGTACATCTTGTTCAATTTCATGGAGAAGAAATTGATGATGAATGTATAAAGTACGGCATACCTTACATTAAAGGGGTCTCAGATGTTAATGATGGTTTCAATAACTTAGATACCCGTTATCCAAATGCACAAGCTTTCATAATTGATAGTCATGATAATGACGGTATTGGCGGTACAGGCAAAACATTTGACTGGTCTAATAATGAATTTGCAACAAAAAAACCGGTTATAATAGCAGGCGGGCTTAATTGTGATAATGTAGAGGATGCAATAAAGATCTTTTTACCATATGGTGTAGATGTAAGTAGCGGTGTAGAATCTAGTGATGGTGTAAAAGATATACATTTAATTAAAGAATTTATAAGTAAAGTTAAAAAATGAAAACTAATCAAAATAAAAATTTAAATGATTTTAATTTAATCAAATATGGTTATCCTGATGATAGCGGTCACTATGGAATATTTGGTGGAACATTTGTAGCTGAAACTTTAATAGAACCTCTTGCAGACTTAAGAAATATGTATCATGGTCTTAAAAAAGATAATGATTTTCTTAAAGAGCTTTATGCTGAGTATAAAAACTATGTGGGAAGACCTACGCCATTGTATTTTGCAGAAAGACTAACTAAAAAAATTAACGGTGCTAACATATATTTAAAAAGGGAAGATCTGTGTCATACAGGAGCCCATAAAATTAACAATACCATTGGACAAGCGATCCTAGCGAAGAAAATGGGTAAAACAAGGATTATTGCAGAAACTGGCGCTGGCCAGCACGGAGTTGCTTCTGCAACTGTTGCAGCAAGACTTGGAATGGAATGTGTAGTGTTTATGGGAGAGCAAGATATATATCGCCAATCTCAAAATGTTTATAGAATGAAATTATTGGGCGCAGAAGTTGTTCCCGTAACTTCTGGTTCTAAAACATTAAAAGATGCTTTAAATGAAGCTCTCAGAGACTGGGTTACAAATGTTGACAATACTTTTTATATAATAGGTACAGTTGCCGGACCATCCCCTTATCCAGAGTTAGTGAGAGATTTCCAAGCTATTATTGGAAGAGAAGTAATAGAGCAAATGCAAGATATTGATAAAAATGTTGATGCTTTAGTTGCTTGTGTAGGAGGGGGCTCTAATGCGATCGGCCTTTTTTATCCTTTTATAGATAGTCATTCTAAAATGTATGGTGTAGAAGCTGCAGGAAATGGACTTGAAACTGGCAAACATTCTGCACCGTTAAATAAAGGTAAAGTTGGGGTTTTGCATGGCAATAGGACTTATTTGTTAGAGGATGAGAATGGGCAAATAATTGAAACTCACAGCATATCAGCTGGATTAGATTACCCTGGTGTTGGCCCTGAACATTCACTATTAAAAGATTTAGGTAGGGTGAAATATGAGTCTGCTACTGATGACGAAGCATTAGAAGCATTTCATGAGTTATCAAGAGTTGAAGGTATTATTCCGGCTTTAGAAACAAGTCACGCTGTGGCTTACTCTATAAAATTAGCTAAGCAAATGAAAAAAGGTGAAAATATAGTTATTAATTTATCAGGAAGAGGTGATAAAGATTTGAATACTGTAGCTAGGATAGAAGGAATAGAAATTTGAGTAGAATAAGTAAAAAATTTGAGCTTTTAAAAAATGAAAATAAAACCTGCCTAATATCCTACGTTACTGCAGGCGACCCATCCATATCGGATAGTTTAAACATTATGAAGACTCTTGTTAATTCGGGAACAGATATTATTGAATTAGGTGTTCCTTTCTCAGACCCAATGGCTGATGGCCCTACAATTCAAAGGGCATGCGAGAGAGCTTTAAGCCAAAATACATCTTGCATTGATATTTTTGAATTAGTAAAAAATTTTAGAAAAGAAAATAATCAAACGCCTGTTGTATTGATGGGTTATTTAAATCCCATAGAAAGAATGGGTTATGAATTATTTGCAAAATTAGCAAGCGAATCAGGAGTTGATGCAATTCTAGTAGTAGATCTTCCTCATGAAGAGGCAAAAGATGTAATTACAATTTTTAAAAAATATAATCTTGAAAGTATATTTTTAATAGCTCCCAATACTAAAGTTAAAAGAATTAAGGAAATATCTAAATATGCTTCGGGTTTCTTGTATTATGTTTCTTTGAAAGGAGTTACAGGTGCAGTAACACTAGATGTAGCAAAAACCATTGAACAACTGAAATCTATAAAGGAATCAATAGATTTACCTCTTGCGGTAGGATTTGGGATAAAAGATGCTGAGACAGCTAAAATTTTATCCAATGCAGCAGATGCAATTGTTATAGGTAGTGCAATTGTAAATATAATAGAAAAAGAGCAAGATAATAAATCAAAAGCAAACGATGATATAATGAAATTAATGAACCCAATAAGGCTGAAGTTAGACGAAGGTATAGTTTCAGGAGATAAAGCATGAGTTGGTTTGAAAAATTAATGCCATCAAGAATTAGAGTTGATGCAAATAAAGATAAAAAAGTAATTCCTGAAGGAGTTTGGGAAAAATGCCCTTCCTGTCAAGCTGTTCTATATAGAGAAGATATTGTTCAAAGTCAGTACGTTTGTATGAGCTGTGGTTATCATATGAGAATTGGAGCAAGGGAAAGACTGGATGTATTTTTGGACCACGAAAATAAAAAAGAATTGTTTTCTAAACTTTCATCAAAAGATTTTTTAAAATTTAAAGATAGTAAAAAATATAAAGATAGAATTGCTGCTTCTCAGAAAGCTACCAATGAGAAAGATGCGTTGGTTGTTATGGAAGGAAAAATTAATGGGATAAAAGTAATAGTTGCAGCTTTTGAATTTTCATTTATGGGTGGATCAATGGGCTCAGTTGTCGGCGAGAAATTCACAAGGGCTGCAAGAGAATGCATAAAAAAAAATATACCCTTAATTTGTTTTTCTGCGAGCGGTGGAGCTAGAATGCAAGAGTCTTTAGTTTCGCTATTCCAGATGTCAAAAACTTCAAGTGTTATATCTGATATGAGAAAGAAATCAGTTCCTTTTATATCTGTTTTAACGGATCCAACAATGGGTGGAGTTTCTGCTAGTTTAGCTATGTTAGGTGATATAAATATAGCCGAGCCAAAAGCTTTAATTGGTTTTGCAGGCCCAAGAGTAATAGAGCAAACTGTCAGGGAAACTTTACCAAGTGGTTTTCAGAGAAGTGAGTTTCTTTTAGAGCATGGGGCTATAGATATGATTATCGATAGAAGAAATATGAAACTTGAAGTTACTAACCTTATAAAAACCTTAATAAATAATCCTGCGAAAAAAGCAGGTTTAGTCATAAATTAATAATAAGTACTACCATTGAAAAATTTTACTTTAGATGAGTGGATAGAATGGCAATGTAAATTACATTCTACCAATATGGATTTTAATCTTAGTAGAATTAAAGAAGTTGCAGTTAGATTAAATATTGGAAAAACAAAATCAAAAGTTTTTACTATTGCTGGAACAAATGGAAAAGGTTCTACAGTTGCAATACTTGAATCTATATTAATAGAAAGTGGATATAGCGTTGGATCTTACACATCTCCACATTTGCTAGAGTTTAATGAAAGAATTAAAATCAATAAAATCCCAGCAAGTACTAAAGAAATATGTAATGCATTTGAAATTATTGAAGAATCTAGAAAAGATATCACTTTAACTTATTTTGAATTCAGTACTTTGGCAGCATTTATTATATTTAGTCAAAAAAAATTAGACATATTAATACTTGAAGTTGGATTAGGCGGAAGACTTGACGCAGTAAATATTATTGATTCTGATGTATCTGTTATAACAAACATAGGCTTAGATCATACTTCAATACTTGGCAGTAATATGGAGAAAATAGCTTTAGAAAAATCAGGCGTAATGAGAAAATATAAGCCAACAATCGTAGGGTATTCGGGAGTTCATGATTCTATTATAAAATATTCTAACGAAGTAGATGCTACCTTAAGTATTTTTAATAAGCATTTCTCTGGTAAAATATATAATGGTAAAAAATGGATATTTGAAAATATTGATGGTGTTAGAATAGAATGCGAGTATCCAGGCATAAGAGGGGATATCCAAATAAACAATGCAGCAACAGCAATACAAGCAATTCATAGTTGTGACGGTATAGAATTAAATAAAAAGTACTTGCAAGATGGTTTAAAAAAATCTGAAATTTTAGGCAGATTTCAAATTCTAAACACAGTGCCGGAAACTATATTAGATATAGCTCACAACGAGCAAAGTATCAGCCTACTAATTAATAATATAAATAAATATTATCCCAAAAAGAAATTTCATGCAGTTTTTAGTGTTCTTAAAGATAAAAATATAGATGAAATGTTAAATTTATTAAAAGGAATCTTTAAGAGTTGGCACATAGCTGAGAGCGATAATGATAGGGCCTTAAAAGTTACCGAGCTAAATGAAAAGAAATTTTTCCTTACAGAGAGAGCAAGTTCATATGATAGTATAGTGTTAGCTTATGAAGGAGCTTTAAATGTATCTAATACGGAAGAAGATGTGATAATAGTATTTGGATCAAGCTACACAGTAGCGCCAATTTTAAATAAAAAATATAAAAAATGAATGAGAATCTAAAAAAAAGAATAATAGGTATAATAATACTAGTTGTTTTTGCAATAATATTGGCTCCAATATTATTTAAAGGGTCTGGTCAAAGTGAACTTAAGTTTGAGGAAATAGAAGATCAGAAAGATATTAAATTTAAGTATATTGATGAAGTAAAAAAAATTAATAAGGAAAATACGCCGCAAAAAAATAAATTAAACTTAATTGTAAAAGAAAAAATTATTAAAGATGAAAAAAATATTGACAATAATAATAAAAGTAAAAAAACTTGGGTAATTAGAGTAGGTAGTTTCACAGAAAAAAATAATGCATTAGCTCAATTAGAGAAATTAAAAAATAATAATTATCAATCTTATGTAGTTAAATTAAATAAAAATAATAAAATATTTTATGCTGTAAATATAGGTCCTTATTTTTCAGCAGCAGATTCAAAAAAAAATTTTTTAAGATTGATTAAAAATAATGAATATAAGAGTTCATATATAGTTGAATCAAATTTTAAAAGATAATTAATTTTTTTTAGGAAATAAAATATGTTAGATATTTTTATTTTTATTTTGCTTGTAATTTTTTCGCTTCTTGGGTTTATGAGAGGTTTTAAGAAAGAATTATATTCAGTAGTAAGCCTTTTTTTATTTATTTTTATTAGTTATTTTTATGCCAGTTTTATCGGTAAATATATATTTAACTTTATAGATTATGATCTTGATATTTTTCCGCAATATTCTTATCTTATCATTGGCTGTATTATAGTGCTTATTTTTTCAAAATTTTTTGTTTCTTCTGTTGGTAAATTTATTTTTAATTCCTCTTCTTTAATTAGCAATGTCTTTTTAGATAAATTTTTTGGTATTTTTTTTGGTTTTATTAAAGGTGTTATTTTGTTAACTACTGTTTTTCAAATAATAATGTATTATGAAAATTTTCATTTTATAACTGATTTTGATAATAATTCACTCTTTCTAGATTATTTTTTAAAATTTGGTGTACAATTGCAGCATGTGTGGAATCATTGGTATAGTTGACGATAAATCTGTAAATCAGAGTTTATTTGATGGACTTACAGTCCTACAACATCGTGGGCAGGATTCTGCAGGGATTGCCACCTGTTTTCAAAATAATTTATTTCAAAAAAAAGCTAAGGGTCTTGTTAACGATATCTTTAATACGAAAGATATGCTTGATTTAAAAGGGAATTTGGGTATTGGTCATGTTAGGTACCCGACCGCTGGAAGTCATGGAACAGATGAGGCGCAACCATTTTATGTAAATTCGCCATATGGTATTGCTTTGGCGCATAATGGTAATTTAGATAATTCTGAATCTCTTAGAGATGAATTATTAGTAAATGACAGAAGACATATTCACACCCAATCAGATACGGAAGTGCTCTTAAATATATTTGCACATGAGTTATTAAATGTAGATTCTTCTACTTTTACAGTTCCAGATTTATTTAATGCTATTAATGGTGTTCATAAAAGATGCTCTGGGGCATATGCTGTAGTGGCATTAGTGGCTGGGTACGGTTTAGTGGCTTTTAGAGACATTCATGGTATTAGGCCTTTAATTCTAGGAAGAAAAAAAAATTCAGTTGGGTATAGTTATGTAGTTTCATCTGAAAGTGTCGCATTAGATTTATTAGGATACGAGACTGTAAGAGACTTGGAACCTGGAGAATCTATATTTATAGATACAAGTGGCAATATACATAAATCTTTATATTCAAAAAATCTTGATTTGAGCCCATGTATTTTTGAGTATGTGTATTTTTCTAGACCCGATTCAATAATTGATGGAGTAAATGTTCAGGAAGCTAGAATGAGAATGGGAAAGCAATTAGCTAATAAAATTCTTAGAGAATGGGCAGATAATGATATTGATGTAATAATTCCAATCCCAGATACAAGCAGGACTGCAGCGCTAGAAATAGCGATAAGATTAAATAAGAATTACAGGGAAGGATTAATCAAAAATAGATATATAGGAAGAACATTTATAATGCAGGGTCAGGCTGTTAGAAAAAAATCAGTGAGACATAAATTAAATCCATTAGTTTCAGAATTTAAAGGAAAAAATGTTTTATTAGTAGATGACTCAATAGTTAGAGGAACTACATCAAAAGAAATAGTTCAGATGGCAAGAGACTCAGGAGCAAAAAAAGTTTATTTTGCATCTGCATCACCACCTATAAGATTTCCAAATATCTACGGCATTGATATGCCAAGTAAGAATGATTTAATTGCTAACGGAAGGAATACACAGGAAATTTGTGATGAAATAGGTGCAGATAAATTAATCTATCAAAGTCTTAATGATTTAGTTTATGCGGTCCAAGCCGGCAATCAAAATATTAAAAAATTTGAGACTTCAGTTTTTACTGGTGAATACTTAACAGATGTTAATGATAAATATTTTCAAGATTTAGAGAAAAAAAGACATTCAACTTAATTTGCATTATTTAAGTTAGAAATTAATAAATATCAATATGAAAGATATAAAAGCAATATTCTCACAATACTCCAATAAAATTTCCAATAAAAATTATTTAATTATTGTTGAGATTTCGAAACAAAGCCTAATTTTTTATAAAGACTTTGAGGAAATTAAAAGATACAAGATATCAACTTCAAAATATGGTGAAGGCGCAGAGGAAGGAAGTAATAAGACGCCGTTAGGAGCTCATTATATAAAAGACTATATAGGTAAAGATGTAGATTTATTGACTATATTTCAAAATAGAAAGCCGATAAATAAGAAAACAGAAATAATAAAAGGACATAAGTATTCTAACGAGGATATTATTTCTAGTAGAATTCTTTGGCTCGAGGGCTTGGAGGAAGGAAAAAATAAAGGAGAAAATATAGATACTTACCAAAGATATATCTATATTCACGGTACTAATGAAGAGGGAATGTTGGGTAAAAAATCTTCTCATGGATGTATTAGGATGGGTAATAGTGATATCATAGATCTTTGTAGTAAAGAGATGTGCAATATATTTGTATATATTTCCAAATAAGTAAAAAATAATGAGTGATAAAAATAACATAAAAGAAATTTTTTTAGCTGGCGTGGATAGAGTGCTAGGATACAACGCAGTAATAAAATATTTAGAAGGAAATTCAATATCAGGTAACCTTAATTTAGTTTCCATCGGAAAAGCTGGAAGCTCAATGGCTCTTGCAGCTTTAGATCATCCTGATGTGAAAATAAATTCAGGCTTAGTAATTACTAAAAGAGATCACTTAGAAGAAGGTCTAAAAAAATATAGTAATGTAAAGTGTCTTGAGTCAGATCATCCAACGCCGTCGTTAACAAGTTTAGAATGCGGCAATGAATTAATAAATTTTATTAATTCAAAAACTGAGAAAGATGAATTCTTATTTTTAATTTCTGGCGGTGGATCAAGTCTAGTTGAGCTTATGGTTGATGGTTTTGGTTTAGATGAATTAATGATTTTGACTGAAGCTCTTTTGTCGAGAGGATATAATATTAATGATATTAACGCTATTAGAAAACATTTTTCACAAATTAAGGGTGGTAAATTAGCTAGTTTTATAAAAAATAGAAAGACAACCGTTTTAGCTATATCAGACGTTCCTTTTGACGATCCAAAAATAATTGCTTCAGGACCGCTTTCATATGACGATTTAAAAATTAATTTAGATAGTTATGAGGATGATATTGTAGATAAATTAAAATCAGTTAAGCCAATAAGTTGCCCAGATGTTAATAAATTTTCAAATATTGATACTCATGTTATTGCTAAGCTTGATGACGCTAAATTAGCTTGCAAAGTTCACGGTAAAAAACTTAATTACGATACTTATCTTCATGAAAATTTTATAGAAGGAGATGTGAATGATTTGGCTGATTATTTCTCTGAATTTTTAGATAATTGTGAAAAAGGTCTCCATATTTGGGGCGGTGAAAGCTCAGTGCAACTGCCAGAAAATCCAGGAAGAGGAGGAAGAAATCAACAGCTGGCTTTACTGATGGCAGACAAGATTAGAAATGAAGATATAATTTTTCTTTCAGCAGGTACAGATGGAACAGATGGCCCCACAAATGATGCAGGTGGTTTAGTTGATGGAAATACCATAAGTATAGGCACTAGTAATAATTTAGATTATAAGACATATGTCAAGAATGCAGATTCTGGAAATTATTTAGAAAAATCTGACTCATTAGTTACTACAGGTCCAACTGGAACGAATGTAATGGATTTGATACTTGCAATTAAAAAATAATTTAGCAATATTAATATTTTAGATATCAAGTAACTCTAACTTCCTATTTTCGTAAACTATATAACTAGGAGCATTATGCCAATCACCTAGGACATATCTGACATAATTTTCTCTACCATCCTGCGTTTCATGTATATTTTTTCTATGGGTATGACCATGTATAATAATATTTGTTTTAAATTTTTTATAAAAACTTAAAACGGTATCATGATTCACATCCATAATATTATCAGGTTTTTGTGATGTAATTTTTTTACTCTTACTTCTTAAATATGAAGCTACTTTTGTTTTAATATTATTACTAAGTAAATTAAATATTTTTAGTGTTATCCTATTTCTAATAAACTTTCTAAATTTCTGGTAGTCAATGTCATCTGTGCAAAGAAGGTCTCCATGAGTAATTAAAACTCTAGTATTATCTAAGTTTAAAATATAATTTTCTGGAAGAATTTCGATATTTGTAATTTTAGTGAATTTTTTACCAATTAAAAAATCTCTATTACCATGCGTTAAAAATACCTTTGTTCCATTTTCAGATATCCTATTTAGAGTAGATATTATTATATTATTTTGGACAATGTCGTATTTATCATCAATCCAGAATTCAAATAAATCACCAAGTATGTAAAGCTCTTTCATGTCTGAACTTTTTTCCAACATAAAATTTATAAATTTATCTGTTACTTCTGAATTACTTGGGTCTAGATGAATATCTGAAATAAAATAAATATTATTCATTTTTATTATTCAATAATTATCTCTTTTATGATTATTGGGTCTTTAGGCACATCTTGGTGAGGTCCATAGCTTCCAGTATCAACTATAGCAATTTTATCTATCACTCCCATACCTTCTATAACTTTTCCAAATACACAATAACCCCAACCTTGAGTTGTTTCGCTTTTAAAATCCAAAAATACATTATCTTTTAAATTTATGAAAAATTGAGCGCTAGCAGAATGAGGGTCATTTGTTCTAGCCATAGCTATAGTGCCTCTTTCATTACTTACCATATTATTTGCTTCATTTTTAATGGGCGACATTGTTTCTTTCTCTTCCATTTCTACAGTAAAACCACCGCCTTGAACCATAAAGTCTTTAATCACTCTATGAAATATACTATTGGCAAAATAATCTGATTCAACATATTTTATGAAATTTTCTGCTGTTATAGGGGCTTTATCGTTAAATAACTCTAATTTAATATCCCCAAGTGATGTTTTAACATTAATTATAGTATTTGTTGCCATTTCTGCATTTACTCCATTATTTATAAAGATTATTGTAGTTAGAACTAGGTATTTGATAATATTTTTCATGTTTAGCAGCTATTGTTCTTGTATGTATGTTTTTTTTGATTAGAATACCACTCATCTAGAGAAATATCATGTTGATTAACTAATATATTAGTGAAGTTATTCATTTTTTTCTCGTATAATGTAAAAAGTATTTCGGGGTATAGCGCAGTCTGGTAGCGCGCCTGCTTTGGGAGCAGGATGTCGGGGGTTCGAATCCCTCTACCCCGACCATATGATGCGCCTGTAGCTCATCTGGATAGAGCATCGGATTTCTAATCCGAGGGTAATAGGTTCGAGTCCTATCAGGCGCACCAGCTTTTTTTATGGCGGGAGTAGCTCAGTTGGTAGAGCGCTGGTTTGTGGTACCGGTTGTCGCGGGTTCGATCCCCGTCTCTCGCCCCATTTTATAAAAATATTTCTTTAAATAATTTTTATAATTTTATATAAATTAAATAGTAAATATCTTTTGGAGTAAAATATGGAATTACTAATAAAAATAATCCCTTCTTTGGTTCTAGGATCAATGTTATTTTTTTCAATTGCAATAGCACCAAAAATATTCACAGTGCTGCCAAATGAAGAAGCTGGAAAATTTGTCAGATCAATTTTTCCAACCTATTATATGTATAATGGTTTACAGTATTTATTATTAACAATATTATTATTTTACACAGGTCAGAATGGAAATACTTTATATTTATCTTGCCTAATACTATTCTTTTTTATTTTGAGTAATTACATATTAATGCCACAAATAAATAAATCTAGAGATATAGATAATCAAAAAAAATTTAAATTACTTCATTTTCTTTCTGTTGTTATAAATTTCCTAATAATTGTATCTTCAGTTATACTAATATTATTAATTAATTAATTACGCGTATAATAAATACTGTGAAAATAATCAATAAATATATAAGAATATTTGTAATCTGTTCGATTGCTTTCATGCAGACAAGTAATGCATTAGCAACAATATTTTCTATTGGTAGTGATAATTATATACAACTATGTACGATAAACGGAATAGAACTAGTATCAGCAGATAGCTTAAAGAATTCAAAAAAACCTTTAATTAAAGCTGAGTTGATGAATTGCTGCCTTGATGTACAATCGAATTTTATAATTAGTAATTTTAATAACGTTGATCAAAAATATCTTTTAGATCATGAAATTATTGTTTTTAAAAATACAATAGAATCATTTAATTATAAAAATAAAAAATCTATTAGAGCCCCCCCAGCTTTAGCTTAAATTTAAATTTTAAGAATCACAAAACATTTGTATTTTTGATAAATACGATTAGCATAAAATAATTACAGTAAGGAAAAAATAATGAAATTTTTTTTAAATTTAATATTGTTAACACTAGTAACAACTAACTTATACGCAACGGATATTTCTATTGAAAATTCGAGCATCCGCATGATGCCTCCTGGAGTACCAATGACAGCTGGCTATTTCTTAATTTCAAATAACACTAATAAAGATATTATCTTAACTGGGGTAAGAAGTAGTAGTTTTAAGTCAATTGAAATGCACAATACCATAAAAGATGGTGATGTTATGAAAATGGTAAAACAAGAATCTATATTAATTTCTGCAAACTCTAAATTAGAATTTAAACCTATGAGTTATCATTTGATGTTAATAAAGCCTGTTAAACCCATTTCTGAAAATGAAAAAATAGATGTAACTTTTTTAACTAAGAGTGGAGATTCAATATCTTCAGTTTTTATTGTAAAAGGCATGAAAGGCATGAAAGGCATGAAAGGCATGAAAGGCATGAAAGGCATGATGATGAGTATGAATAGACCCGATTATGTTTTTCCAGTTGGAGTTAAAGGCGGGAAAAATATGATGCCAAAAAAACTTATGTTTGGATATAAGTTTGGAACCATGGATATGGACTGCTGTAAAAACGGAACAAATTCTATCAGTAATAATGATATACAGGGCCTTGGTTACAGTATGGCGCCAACAGATATGAGTATGGATATGCATATGTTTAGTGCTATGTATGCTGTTAACGGTAAATTTTCTATTATGGCAATGCTTCCGTATATTGAAAAAGAAATGACAATGAAAATGCTGACAGGAATGATGGCTGGCAATCTTCACTCTACAAGCAGCAGAGGAATTGGAGATTTAAGTATCGCAGGTCTTTATAAATTATCTGATAAATCTAATTTTAAATTAGCATTATCAATTCCCACAGGTGAATTTGATGAGAAAGATCATAATATGAGTGGAGTTTTAAAAACTCTACCCTATCCAATGCAATTAGGTTCTGGAACGTACGATATTACTCTTGGATATAGTTTTCAAGAAGTTCTTGATGACTGGTCTTATGGTTTTCAAGTTAATGCATTGAAAAGAATTGATTATAATAGCGAAGGTTGGAAGCTTGGGGATAGAAGAGAGTTATCAGCATGGGTAGCTAAGCCAGTATCAAACTCTTTTAGTGTTTCGTTTGGGTTAGATGTAGAGCACCAAGAAAATATCAGTGGAAAATCTGCAAATAGAAGTAATACTACACATTTAACTTGGGCTGAATATAATCATTCACACTTAAGAGTTTCTTCAAACATAGGTGTAAATTATAAGTTTCCAAAATCCAAATCAAGAATTGGAATTCAGTGTGGAACACCAATATACAGAGATGTAAATGGGCCGCAAATGGAGCCAGACTTTAAATGTAATATTGGTTTCTCTTCAATGATGTAAAATTTTCATAAATGGATTACAGCTACTTTTTTTTATATATAAATATTAGGTAAAATAAAATAAGAGTTGTGATCCATATTGTTGCAAGATGACCAGTAAAACTATCATAATTACTTAGTAAATAAATGTAATCAGACTCAAGATTGAGAGAGGAATTACTTTTAAAGGTCTTTATTGTAAAAACAAATCCAGAATGTATACCTATTCCATAAGATATTGTTTTAAAATTAACCCTTATTAATCCTAACAAAATTCCAAACATCAGAAGTGTTATTGCAGCGTCAATTATCAAAAAATCTTTAAAGTTTAAAAAGACACTTGATAGTTCATTAATTCCTGTATTCCAAAAAATATTATCATCAACTATTAAAGGGATTTTAATGAAGTGAAATAGAGAGTAGACCATACTGCTAAATATAATAATTTTGATAGTAGACATTTTACTACTATTTTCTTGAATCATAATGCCCCTGAAAAAAGATTCTTCAATAATAGATATCACCAAGCTTATAAATAATATGTATAAGATTGTATACATAAAGTTTTGATCAAAATTAAATAGATTAAAATCAAATGTCCTAATACCGAGACTTATGAAAAGTATAATGAGAGGAATCATAAGAATTAGACTAATTGCAAAACCTTTGCAAATATTTACTATAAATTCTAGTTTTAGCTCTAAATAACCAACTAGTTTTCTTTCGTATAGATTGTTTAGCTTCATTGCCGGCACGATAAATATGACGCACAATAGAATTGCACCATATTTAATGGCTTTATTTAGAGCTAGCATTGGTTGTTCATCAAATTGCATGTACAATAAGGTGAAAATTAATGATGACAATACTGCAAAAAATATTATATAAATTGTAAAGAACAATATATTCCTCATGTTTTTAATTATAGTACATAAGGTAATTACATAATGATTTTTTTGCGTATAAAATTATATTTTATTGGGCTAGTGGCGGAATTGGTATACGCGCTGGTTTTAGGTACCAGTGGGGCAACCCGTGAGAGTTCGAGTCTCTCCTAGCCCACCATTTTAAAAAGTAGAGGATCAAATGGCTTCAAAAGTAAAAAATTTAAAAGGATTGGAAAAAGAGTTAACAATAAGTTTTGACTCAAAAGAAATTGAACCAACAATAGAAACTAAGTTAATAGAACTAAGTAAAACACTTGATTTAAAAGGATTTAGGAAAGGAAAAGTCCCAATGAATGTGGTTAAAGGCAAGTACTATGAACAATGTTTTAACGAATCTTTGAGTGAACACATTGAGCAAAATTATATCAAAGTAGTTATAGATGAAAAGTTGAATCCAGTAGCGCCGCCCAAAATTTCTATGGAAGAATCAAAAGATAAAAATATTTATACTTTTAAAGCTGTAATTGAGGTGATGCCCGAAATAGAACTAAAAAACATTGAGAAAATAAAGCTCGAGAAACCTGTTCTGAGGGTAAAAAAAGAAGATCTAGAAAAAGCTGTTGATAAAATTGCGGAGCAATATAAAGATTGGAACATCGTTGATAGAGAATCAAAAGTTGGCGATAGAGTAAAGGCAGATTTTAAGGGAACGATAAATGGAGAGGAATTTGAAAATAATAAAGCAGATGATTTTCTTATAGAGATTGGGAGCAAGCAACTTATCCCTGGATTCGAAGAAGGCTTAGAGGGTGTTAAAGCTGGAGAGCAAAAAAATCTTGATATTACTTTTCCTGACGACTATCAGGATCAAAAATTAGCATCTCAGCCAGTTAATTTTGAGATACAGGTAAAAGAAGTATTGGAATCAAAAATTTCTGAAATAGATGAAGAGTTTGTAAAAAAACTTGGAATTGAAGATGGAAAAGTAGAGAGTCTACATTCTAAAATTGAGGAAGGAATGCAAAAAGATGCAGAAACTTTAGTTGACTCTCATTTAAAAAAGAATGTGATTTCAGAATTAAGTAAATCTCAAAAGTTTGAAATTCCTAAAAGTTTAGTAAATGAAGAAATCCATAGAATGGATAAAGAAACAAACCCTAATGGTGATGTTAAAATTAGTCATGAAGATATGGAAAAATTATATTCAAAGGAAGCTGAAGAAAGAGTTAAAGCTGGCTTGCTTTTAAGAGAAATTATTAATGCCGAGAAGTTTACCTTATCAAAAGAAGCTATTGATAGTTGGATTGATACAATATCTCGCGGGCAAGGCAATAGAGAAGAGATTGAAAAATATTATCTAAATAATGAAGAGGCTAAAAAGAATATGGAGTCTGTTATTCTTGAAAATCTTGCCATTAAATGGGTGGTAAGTAATGCTAGTGTTACAGAAAAAGATTATTCATTTGATGACCTAGTGGAACTTAGATAGACTAAACATAAATATTTGTTAGTATGGTGACATTATGAATTATGATAAAAAAGATATAAGCAATTTAAATCTTGTGCCAATGGTTGTAGAGCAATCATCAAAAGGCGAGAGAGCTTATGATATATATTCTAGGCTACTAAAAGAAAGGATTATTTTTATAGTTGGCCCAATAGAAGACTACATGGCCAATGTAATTATTGCTCAGATATTATTTTTAGAGTCTGAGGATCCAAAAAAAGATATTTCTCTTTATATTAATTCTCCAGGCGGTTCAGTAACTTCTGGAATGGCTATATATGACACAATGCAATTTTGTAAACCAGATGTAAGTACATTATGTATAGGTCAGGCAGCTAGTATGGGTGCTGTATTGTTAGCTGGTGGGGCAAAGAAAAAGAGATTTGCCTTAACTAACTCTAGAATAATGATTCATCAGCCACTAGGGGGATTTCAAGGGCAGTCAACTGACATACAAATTCATGCTCAGGAAATTCAGAAAGTTAGAGAAAATTTAAATTCCATCTTGTCTAAACATACAGGAAATGATATTAATAAAATTAAAGAAGATACAGATAGAGATAATTTTATGAATTCTAATGAGGCAAAGAAATACGGGATTATAGATACCGTTTTAGAATCTAGAAAAGATGTCTAGATTGTTAATTTTTAAAGTATAAAATTTAGGAAGGATACTTATGAGCGATGATGATAAAAATGTAGATAATAAATTACTATATTGTTCATTTTGCGGTAAGAGTCAGCAAGATGTTAAAAAATTAATAGCCGGTCCATCAGTATTTGTATGTGACGAATGCGTAGAGTTATGTAATGACATAATCAGGGAAGAATTGCTTGATCAAGAACCTAGTGATGATAAAAAACTTCCAAAACCTCATGAAATTAATGCATCACTAGATGAATATGTAATCGACCAAGCAAGAGCAAAAAAAGTTTTGTCAGTCGCAGTTTATAACCATTATAAAAGGCTTGAGTCTCAATTTTCTAAAGATGATGGTATTGAGCTATCGAAAAGTAATATTTTATTAGTTGGCCCAACTGGTTGCGGAAAAACATTATTAGCTGAAACTTTAGCTAAGCTTCTTAACGTACCTTTTACAATTGCAGATGCAACAACATTGACAGAAGCAGGGTATGTTGGTGAAGATGTTGAAAACATTATTCAAAAATTGTTACAAAAATGTGATTATGATGTAGAGAAAGCACAAAACGGTATTATTTATATTGACGAAATTGATAAAATTTCAAGAAAGTCTGATAACCCATCTATAACTAGAGATGTTTCTGGAGAAGGAGTGCAGCAGGCGTTATTAAAACTTATAGAAGGTACTACCGCTTCAGTCCCTCCCCAAGGTGGAAGAAAGCATCCTCAGCAAGAATTCGTACAAGTTGATACTAAAAATATCTTATTTATCGTTGGCGGAGCATTTGCTGGCCTAGATAAAGTAATTAAAGATAGAACAGAAAAAAGTGGTATTGGTTTTTCTGCCGAAGTTCATTCTAAGGACGATATTGATTCATTAAAGGTTCTGCATCAAGTAGAGCCAGAAGATTTAATTTCTTATGGTTTAATTCCTGAATTTGTTGGTCGACTACCTATGATAGCGACTTTGGATGAGTTAGATGAAAAAGCGTTGATAAAAATTCTTTTAGAGCCTAAAAATGCTATTACTAAGCAATATAGCAAATTATTTAAAATGGAAAATGTTGAAATAGAATTTAGAGAAAACGCGTTATTAGCCATTGCAAAAAAAGCAAAAGAAAGAAAGACTGGAGCGCGTGGACTAAGAACAATTTTGGAAAATGTTTTACTAGACACCATGTATAATTTACCTTCACTCCCTGATGTTTCTAAAGTTGTTATTGACGAAGCTGTTATTAGTGGAGAAACAGAGCCCTATTTGATATACGATCAAAATTCTGCTGAAAAAAAAGCTGCTAAAGATTAAAAGTACCTTGAAATATTGAAATATACCCACATAATATAATTGTGAGTAACATATTATTAAGGCGAATCTATGAAAAAAAGTAATTCTGATGATTTAGTATTTCCAGTTCTACCCCTGAGAGATGTAATTGTATTTCCTAATATGGTGATACCTTTGTTTGTTGGTAGAGAAAAATCAATAAAATCATTAGAAGTTGCAATGGATTCCAATAAACAAATAATGCTGGTAGCTCAAAAAACAGCAGACTTAGATGACCCTAAAGATAGTGATATATATCGCTTTGGAACATTAGCAACAGTTCTACAGTTACTAAAATTACCCGATGGAACTATAAAAGTATTGGTTGAAGGTGCAAGTAGAGCAGAAATACAAGGGCAAATATATGGGAAAGATTATTTTGAGGCTAAAGTAAATCTAATAGATGAAAATATTATAGATGATAGGGAAGTTGAAATACTTTCGAGAACAGTAATAGATTCTTTTGATCAATATGTAAAATTAAATAAAAAAATAGCTCCAGAGGTCATGACATCACTATCAGGAATAGATGATCCATCAAGACTAGCTGACACTATAGCTGCCCATATGGTTTTGAAAATGGAAGAGAAGCAAGCTATTTTGGAGATAAATGATGTTAAAAGTCGTATAGAAAATATTTTAAATTTAATTGAAAACGAATTAGATATTCTCCAGGTAGAAAAAAAGATTAGGGGTAGAGTTAAGAATCAAATGGAGAAAAGTCAGAGAGAGTATTATCTTAATGAGCAAATGAAAGCCATTCAAAAAGAATTAGGTGATATGGATGATGTCCCTAATGAAATTGAAGATATAGAGAAAAAAATTATTAAATCCGGAATGCCTAAAGATGTAATGCAAAAAATAAAAGGGGACGTTAACAAGCTTAAAATGATGTCTCCTATGTCTGCTGAAGCTTCCGTTCTAAGAAATTATATAGACGTTTTAGTTAACGTGCCTTGGAAAAAAAGAAGTAAAGTCACTAAAGATTTAGTGATAGCAGAAAAAATACTAGAAGATGATCATCATGGTTTAGAAAAAGTAAAAGAAAGAATTTTAGAGTATCTAGCTGTCCAGCAAAGAGTAAGGAAATTAAAAGGACCTATATTATGCTTAGTAGGACCTCCTGGAGTTGGTAAAACTAGTTTAGGAAAATCTATCGCCAAAGCAACTGGAAGAAAATTTACTAGAATGTCATTAGGTGGCGTTAGAGATGAGGCAGAAATAAGAGGTCATAGAAGAACATATATTGGTTCCTTGCCTGGAAAAATAATGCAAAATCTTTCTAAAGTTGGGGTTAAAAACCCATTATTTTTATTAGATGAGGTTGATAAAATGGGCATGGATTCCAGAGGAGATCCATCTTCCGCTTTATTGGAAGTTCTTGATTCTGAACAAAATGATACTTTTTCTGATCACTACCTAGAAGTTGATTTTGATCTATCTGACGTTATGTTCGTAGCAACTTCTAATTCTATGAATATTCCTGGGCCACTACTAGATAGAATGGAAGTCATTAGAATCCCAGGTTATACTGAAAATGAAAAAGAGAGTATTGCAGGGAAGTATTTAATGCCAAAGCAGTTAGAAAATAATGGTCTTACTGATAAAGATATAAAGTTTAATAAAAATATATTTTTAGAAATGATTAGGTCTTACACAAGAGAAGCTGGGGTTAGAAATCTTGAGAGAGAAATTTCTAAAATATGTAGAAAAGTTGTGAAAAAGCTTTTACTTAATAAAAAACTTAAAAATATCAAGATAGATAAAAATAATATCAATGATTTTTTAGGTGTTAAAAGATTTAAACATGGTGAGGCTGAAAAAGAAAATGTTGTGGGGCTTGTAAATGGCTTAGCTTGGACAGAAGTTGGCGGTGAACTCTTAAGTGTTGAGACAGCTGTTATACCTGGAAAAGGTAAATACATTTTAACTGGTAGTCTAGGTGATGTAATGAAAGAATCAATTAGTGCTGCAATGACAATTGTTAGAAAAAGATCCTTAGTTTTAGGTATTGATAAAGATTTTTACGAAAATAAAGATATACATGTTCATTTTCCTGAAGGGGCTGTGCCAAAAGATGGACCAAGTGCTGGAGTAGGGATTACTACATCACTAGTTTCAGCTTTAACAGACAACCCAGTGAAAGCATCAGTGGCAATGACTGGCGAAGTAAATCTTCATGGCCAGGTTTTACCAATTGGTGGTTTAAAAGAAAAAATGTTAGCGGCATTAAGAGGTGGAATCAAGACTGTAATAATTCCTCTAGAGAATGAAAAAGATCTTTCTGAGATACCGGATAATATAAAAAATAATCTTGAAATTAAAAAAGTTGAGTGGGTTGAAGAGGTTCTATCTATTGCTTTAGAAAAATCAATAACCGGATTGACTCTTCCTCAAACTAAAATATCAGGAAAAACAGAAAATAAAGATGTTTTGACGCATTAGTATATAAAGTCAATAATTTCATGTATTTAGGGCCGTTAATTAGATAAACATAATATTATTATTATTAATTAATTTTATTTATTATGTTTCTTTTGTTGACATAGAAATTACCCTTATTGTATAAATGACAGGGGAAGCAGGAAAATAATTTAAGAATCTTAAAAACGTCTTAATCATATAAAAAATTTAGAGGATAAAACAATGAATAAATCAGAATTAATAGATGCAATAGCAAAAACAACAGAGTCAAATAAAGCTGAAGCTGGAAGATCGCTTGAAGCTGTTCTTGGAGCAATTACATCAACACTTCAATCTGGTGAAAAAGTTACAATACCAGGTTTTGGTACTTTTGAAGTAAGACATAGAAACGCAAGAATGGGAAGAAATCCTCAGACTGGTGAATCAATTCAAATCAAAGCCTCAAACACACCTGGATTCAAAGCTGGTAAAGCTCTTAAGGATGCTCTAAACTAAGCCCGCCCTTGATTGATAGGGTGCTTAGCTCAGTTGGTAGAGCGTCGCCCTTACAAGGCGGATGTCGGGGGTTCGAATCCCTCAGCACCCACCATCAAGACAGACAAGGAGTGGTAGTTCAGCTGGTTAGAATACCTGCCTGTCACGCAGGGGGTCGCGGGTTCGAATCCCGTCCACTCCGCCATGTAAATATTAGAGAAAGGAAGTACAGTTGTTACAAAATATTAGAGATAAATCAACAGGTTGGATTGCTTATGTGATTGTTATCGGAATAAGCATTCCATTTGCGCTATGGGGAATAGATCAGTATTTTACTAGTAACAACGTTATAGTTGCAGAAATAAATGATACTAAAATTTCATTAGAAAGATTAAATAATGAATACCAAGGAAAGCTTCAGGAAATGCAAAGTCTTATCTCAAAAGACGAAAGTGAAGCTGAGTTACAAAAAAAAATTATCAAAAGAACAGTCTTAGATGAATTAATAGATAGTGTGCTAGTAAGGGAGTTTGTTAATAAAAATAAATTTCAAGTAACTGAAAAATCACTTATAACAGATATTAAGAATAATAAAATTTTTCACGAAAATAATAAGTTCAATCCAAAACGATACCAAAATTTACTTCAGAGCCAAGGAATTAAAACTTCAGATTACGAGAGAATTCGCATATCTGAACTAAAGACGTTGCAATTTTATAATAATATTGTTGAAGGATCCTTTTTACCTTCCCAACAATTGAAAGATTTAGAGAACTTGAAATATCAAAAAAGAAATTTCAAGCTATTATCTTTAAGTTACAAAGATTTTGTAAAAAATGATAAAAAATCAACAGAAGCACAAAAAAAAGATTTCTATGTAAAATATAGAAATATATTTTCAATGCCTGAAAAATTTAATATTCAATATATAGTTTTTAATAAAGACATACTTAAGAAGCAGTTGAATATTAATTTAGATAATTTAGAAAATTATTATAATGAAAATAAATTTAAATATATAATCCCAGAAAAAAGAAAAGTTAGTCAGATATTTATTTCTAATCTAAAAAACGATAAAGAACAAAACTCTAAATTAATAAAATCAGTTTTTGAGAAATTTAATAATGGAGAAAAATTTGGAAATTTAGCTAAAAAATATTCCGATGATAAACTTTCCAATAAAAATAAGGGCGATATAGGGTGGGTTTCTCGTAATGAAGTAACTAAAATAATTAGTGATGAAATTTTTAAATTAAAAAATATTGGAGATACTAGTAGTATTGTAGAAACACAAAGTGGATTTTATCTTTTGCAACTTAAAGGTTTAAGAGAAGCTAAGGTTAAGAATTTTAGTGAAGTTAAAGACGCTGTCCAAAAAGATTATGAAAACATACAGGTAATTAATAAATATGATGAAATATTTGAAGATATATCTAATATTTTATTTGAAAACCCAGATTCATTAAATAAAATTGAGGAGTATCTGTCTGTTAAAAAAACGTCTACAGGTTTATCTACTCTCTCAAAAATTAAAAAGGATCATAAAATATTAAACAATGAAAAAGTATTAAAATCTTTATCTTCTAAAAGTGTTGGACAAGATAATCAAAATAGTGCCCCGATAGAGGTTAAAGATAATATCGTTATGTTGCGCATAAACAATAAGTCACCATTACAATATAAGAAATACGAGGATGTTGTAAAAGAAGTTGAGAGTTTAATTAATACTGAAAACGCAATTGAATCTATGAATGAGTCAATAAAAAATATAGAGAAAAAAATTAAATTAGGCGCTGATATGAAAGTAATAGAGAAACTTATGAATAAAAAATCTACTTATTATTCAGATATAGAAAGAGCTGATAATAGTATACCTCCATCAATATTAGCTAAGGTATTTTCATTGACCAAAGAAAATAATGTAACAAGTATTGAGTCAGGAACAGGAAATTACGAGTTAATAGTTCTGGATAGTATTCAAAAGGGTGATTCAGATTTAAGTAGTAAGTCACTAAAAACTATGTTTTATAATGAGCAAGTTAATGCTGTATTATATTCTGTAATACAAAGTTTAAGAGAGCAGGCAAAAATTAAAATCTACCCTAAAAATTTATAATAAAAAAATATGGATAAAACTCCGTCATCTAAAATAATATTCTTTTTTTTATTTTTAGGTTTCTTGGCAGGATTATTTATTAATATTGGAGATAGTTTTTTAGGTATAAATTTATATAATATTTTGGATTTAGTTGGGAAGATATTTCTAAATTCTCTAAAGATGATAGTAGTGCCATTAATAATGTCTTCATTGATCTACAATATCTCATCTTTCTCTAGCGCAGATGATTTGTCAAATATTGGAATCAAGACAATAGTATTTTATTTAATAACAAGTTTCTCGGCTGTAATTATTGGAATAACGGTAGTAAATTTTATTGAGCCAGGATTAATTAATGGTTCAGGTGCAGCAAATATAGTTGGATTAAGTGCGAACCATAATATCAGTGAAATTATAAATTCACAAGATAGCTATTCGTTAAATTCTTTTTTACTTAGTATTTTTTCTGGAAATATGTTCTATTCTATTGCAAACGGAAATATGCTTTTTATTATTTTTTTTAGTGTTATTTTTGGATTAGCATTAAGATCTTCGACATCAAATAGTATAAATACTGTAAAAAATTTTTGGGAAGGTGCTTATCTCGTATTTCTTAAAATTATGTCGTATATTTTATTTTTTACTCCCTACGGTGTGTTTTGTCTTGTTGCTAAAGCTACAATTAATTTTAGCCCAGATAGTTACATAATATTATTAAGTTTTTTCTCTACAGTTATTATTGGCCTTATGTTACATGTGTTTGTTTTTTATCCTTTAGTACTATTTATTTTTAAAAGAAATATTTTAGACCACTTTAAGGGAATGAGTTCTGCGCTACTTATGGCATTCTCCTCAAGCTCTTCTTTAGCAACCATACCTGTAACTACAAAATGTTTAATCAGTAAGCTTGGTTATAAAGAAGAGCATGTGAATTTTATTATTCCTTTTGGCGCTACTATTAATATGGATGGAACTGCTTTATTTGAATGCGTTGCTGTTATTTTTATTGCTCAGCTTTATGGTGTTGACTTATCTTATATTGATCAATTTTTAATACTGTCTCTAGCCTTGATTACATCTATTGGAGTTGCAGGTATTCCTTCTGCAAGTTTCGTTGCAATAATAGTTATTTTAAGCTCCGTTGGTTTACCTTTGGAAGCTGTTGGAATAATTCTAGGAATTGATAGGGTACTTGATATGCTAAGAACTAGCGTTAATGTTTTTGGCGATTCTTGTTGTGTTAGCGCTTTATCTTCTAAAGAACAAAATTAATCAAGTGCTGGCATACCTATTATATTGTAGCCAGAATCTACATAAAGTGTTTGGCCAGTAATACCACTTGCACCATCAGACGCCAAGAAAGAAGCTGTATCTCCAACCTCTTGTATAGTTACATTTCTTCTTAGAGGTGAATTTTTTTCAACATGGTCTAGCATTTTTCTAAAATCTGTTATACCAGCAGCAGCTAATGTTTTTATTGGTCCAGCAGATATGCAATTAACTCTAATATTATCCTCTCCCATGGCGTATGCCAGATATCTTACATTTGCTTCTAAACTAGCTTTAGCAACACCCATAACATTATAATTTGGCATTCCACGAACAGCACCAAGATATGATAGCGAGATAACTGATGGACTTGATCCTTTAAGCATTGGTTTTGATTCTTTACAAAGCTCTAGTAGACTGTAACTACTAATGCTATGTGCAGACATAAAACCTTCTTTAGTAGTTTTTTCTACATAATTTCCTTCTAGTTCTTCCCTAGGAGCAAAAGCTAGTGAATGAACAATAATATCAAACTCATCCCATTTAGCAGAAAGCTGATCCAACATATTTTTTATACTGCCGTCTTCAGCCACGTCACAAGGCATTATAATATCTGATTCACACTCGGCAGCTAATTTTGCAACTCTTTCTTTTAACTTATCATTTTGATAAGTGAAAGCTAGTTCAGCTCCATTTTTTCTTAAAGAGTCAGAAATTCCCCATGCAATCGAACGATTGCTTGCAATACCTAAAACTAACGCTTTTTTTCCTTCAAGAAATTTCATTCATGTATTGTATATCAAATTTTATCTATAATGCAGTAAAATATATTATAATTTTAAATAAAAGAGTAAATTTTAGATGTTAAATTTTTTTAGAAATACACTGTTAATATCAACAGTTATTTTAGCGAGCTGCTCTGACAAACCGCTAAATAGTCCATATTCGGATTCAGAAGAAAGTAAAAATACATTTTACTCATCATTTCAAGAAAGACCAAAGCATCTTGACCCTGTAAAATCATACAGCTCAAATGAATATGCTTTTATAGCACAGATATATGAGCCTTTATTTCAGTATCACTACCTAAAAAAACCATACGAACTAATACCTTTGACAGCAAGCGAAATGCCAGAAGTTCATTACCTTGACAAAAATTTTAAAAAAACTACAAACAAGGGTAATATTCGTTATTCAAAATATATTTTGAAAATTAAAAAAAATATTTTATATCAGAATCATCCGGCATTTTATAAAGAGAAAGATGATTATATTTATCATAATCTATCAAAAGAAGAATTAAAAAAAATTAATACTTTAAAAGATTTTGAAAATGATTCTACTCGAGAATTAATAGCAGATGATTATATATATCAAATTAAAAGATTATCTGATAGTAAAAACCATTCTCCAATTTCCGGGGTAATGAAAGAATACATATATGGTTTTGCGGAGTACAAAAATAAGTTAAATAAAATAGAATCAAGTAGCAAAATTGAAAGAATAGATTTTATTAAATCAAACGATATGTTAGGCGTAAAAAAAATTGATAGGTATACATTTTCAATAGTATTAAATAAACAGTATCCACAGTTCATTTATTGGCTTGCTATGCCTTTTTTCTCCCCCATGCCGTGGGAAGCAGATTTATTTTATGGCCAAAAAAGTCTTCAAAAGAAAAATATTACGCTGAATTGGTTCCCAGTTGGGACAGGACCTTTTAGGCTAATAGAAAATAATCCTAATTTAAGAATGGTTTTAGAGCGTAATAAAAATTTTAGGGGAGAAGTATATCCATCTATTGATGATAAATTAAACGAAAGAAAGTTTTACTCTGTAAATAAAATAAATGAAGTACCGTTTATAGATAAAGCCATATATTCTTTAGAAAAAGAACAGATTCCAAGGTGGAATAAATTTTTACAAGGATATTACGACAATTCAGGTATAGCATCAGACAATTATGACCAAGCAGTATCATTAAATAGTTCTGGTGACATAACTTTAACAAAAGATTTGAAAGACAAAGGAATTAGTCTGGAAACGGCAACAACAGCATCCACATATTACATTGGTTTTAACATGCTTGATTCTATCGTAGGTGGTGATGGCAAAAAAGCGATGCTTTTGAGGCGGGCCATATCAATTGCTGTCGACTATGAAGAGTATATTTCAATATTTGCAAATGGCCGCGGAGTTGTTGCTCATAGTCCTATCCCCCCAGGGATATTTGGATACCAAGATTCAGAAGATTATTATAATGCAGCAATATTTAATTACGCAAATAAAAATATAATAAAAAAAAGTGTAGAAGAAGCAAAAAAATTATTAGTGATGGCTGGATATAGTAATGGAATTAATCAAGAAACTGGCAAACCATTAGTATTATATTTTGAAGCAACGGGTGCTGGAGCTGACACTTATGCTTTTTTGAATTGGTTAAGAAAGCAATTTAAAAAAATAAATATTCAATTAGTAACAAGAGTTACAGACTATAATAGATTTCAAGAAAAAATGATTAATGGTACTGGTCAAATTTTCCAGTGGGGCTGGAATGCCGACTACCCAGACCCAGAAAACTTCTTGTTTCTCCTTTATAGTAAAAATGGAAAAGTAAAGTTTGGAGGTGAAAATGCAGCAAACTATAGTAATAAAGAATTTGATAAATTATTTGTAAATATGAAAAATATGAAAAACTCAAAGAAAAGAGAAGATATTATTAAAAAAATGCTTGAAATAGTTCAACATGACTCTCCATGGATATGGGGCTATCATCCCAAATCATTTTCTTTGTCGCACAGATGGGTAGAAAATATAGAATCAAATTTAATGGCAAATAACACGCTTAAATATAAAAAAATAAATAATAGTATTAGGAAGAAAGATATTAAAGTATGGAATAAAGCTAATTTTTCATTATTATATATTGTATTATTTTTGATAACTGCATTTATAGCTTCTATATTTGTAATGATAAGGAAAAAAGATAAAGAGAAGATTTATGATTAAATATATTTTCAAAAGATTTTTATATGCAATTCCAATCTTAATAGGAGTAAATTTACTCACTTTTACATTATTTTTTGTTGTCAATTCTCCAGATGAGGTAGCTAGATTACATCTTGGAAATAAAAGAGTTACGCCAGAACAAATACAATCTTGGAATGAGGAAAGAGGTTATAATAATCCTCTATTCTATAATCAATCTGAAAAAGGAATAAAGTCATTTACAAAAACTATATTTTATCAAAAATCTTTCAAATTATTTATTTTTGAGTTTGGTATTTCAGATAGTGGTAGAGATATTAAGTATGATATTAAGCAAAGAATGTGGCCAAGCTTAGCAATAGCGCTACCTTCATTATTAGTTGGATTGCTTTTAAACATAACTTTTGCATTATTTTTTGTTTTCTTTAGATCTACGTATATTGATTATGTTGGTGTAATTTTCTGCGTAGGACTAATGTCTATATCAAGTCTATTTTATATAATTGGAGGTCAATATCTCATTAGTAAGCTTCTTCACTTGGTGCCTATATCTGGATATGCTCATGGTTTTGAAGCAATTAAGTTTTTAGTTTTGCCAGTAATAATAAGCGTCATATATGGTATTGGATCTGGTACTAGGTGGTATCGATCTTTATTTTTAGAAGAAATAGAGAAGGATTATGTAAAAACCGCTAGATCTAAAGGACTTTCAGAGTTCTCTGTATTATTTAACCATGTTTTTAAAAATGCTCTTATACCAATATTAACTGGTGTCGTTGTAATATTGCCATTATTATTTCTAGGAAGCCTTATAGTAGAATCATTTTTTGGAATACCAGGACTAGGAAGTTACACAATAGATGCCATACAAAGTCAGGATTTTGCCATAGTTAGAGCAATGGTTTTTCTTGGAACAATTCTATATATATTTGGTTTAATACTAACAGATATTTCTTATACCTTGGTTGACCCAAGAGTAAGGTTGAAATAATGTTTACATTTTTATTAACAGATATATTTTTTTACATAATAATAATATCGTTAATTATGTACGTAGCATATGTAAGAAAGACGCCAGATATTTTAGCAAATTGGTTATATGTTTTTAGAAATAGAACGGGAATATTATCAATAGTTGTTTTATCTTTTTTTATAATAACTGCATTTTTAGATTCAATTCATATTAAAAATAAAATTTATAATAATAACACTAAGCAATATGTATATACTTCTGAGATCAAGAGTTTTTTAGATATTATATTGTCACCCATGCATGAAAATTATGAAAAAAGCTACTCTGCTCCTTTTTCATCACACCTATACTCAAAAGAAACAGTAAATTTTAATAATATAGATAAAAGAGAATATCCAAGACTTTTATACAAAGGAAATCATAATAAATATTCAAATAATAAAATAGAAAATATAGCGGTAATATCATTATTTTCTATAATAAAATCTTTTTTTATATGTTTTTTAATTTATATGATTATTTTTTATCGTACTATTTTTAAAAAAAATAATAATTTTTTAAATGCCTTCAATAATAATAATGTTTTATGTACATCATTTTTCATAATATTTTTTATCATAATTTTATTATATGACCTTAGCACACAATACTATGTTCTTGGGACTGATAAAGTTGGCGTAGATGTTTTATATAAAAGTATAAAAAGTATTAGAACTGGTATATTAATTGGCACCTTAACAACTATTGTAATGCTACCATTTGCAATATTTCTTGGAATTTTTGCTGGGTACATAGGTGGTTTTGTAGATGATATTATCCAATACATCTATACAACATTAAATTCAATACCTAGTGTCTTATTAATTGCGTCTGCAATTTTGATGTTGCAAGTATATATGGCAAACAATCCACATGAATTTGAAAATATCTATGAAAGAGCGGATCTAAGATTATTCTTTTTATGTATGATACTAGGTCTCACAAGCTGGACAGGACTATGTAGATTACTTCGTGGCGAGTCAATGAAGCTTAAGGAGGTTGAGTACGTTCAAGCATCTCAAACATTTGGTTTAAATAAGTTTTCTATTATAGTTAGGCATATAATTCCAAATATAATGCATATAGTAATAATCACAGTTGTATTAGATTTTAGCGCATTAGTATTAGCGGAAGCAGTTTTATCATATGTAAATATAGGTGTAGATCCTACAACATATAGCTGGGGAAATATGATAAACGCAGCAAGGCTGGAAATGTCAAGAGAACCTATTGTCTGGTGGTCTATATTCTCAGCATTTTTATTTATGTTTATACTTGTGCTTTTTGCAAATTTATTTTCAGACGTAGTAAGAGATGCATTTGACCCAAGAGCAAATAAAAAATATGAATGATTTATTAAGTATAAAAAACCTATTTTTGAGTATTGATTCAGAAAATCAAGAAGAAATACTAAAAGATGTTAGTTTTGATATCAAAGAATCTGAAATCGTCTCATTAATAGGCGAGTCTGGAAGCGGAAAATCACTTACGGCTTTATCAATTATAAGACTGCTTGAAAAATCATGTAAAATAAAAAAAGGTAAAATATATTTTTTAAATAAAGACATCTTATCGATTGAAGAAAAAGAAATGAGGGAGATAAGAAAAAATGATATTTCAATGATATTTCAAGAACCAATGAGATCTTTGAATCCTGTAATGAATATATACGATCAGTTGAAAGAAGCATATATAGATATAAAAATCTCAAATATAAAACAAGAAATTATTAATAATTTAATATCAGTTGGAATTGAGGATGCAAAAAGAGTTATAAATCTGTATCCACATCAGCTTTCTGGTGGTATGAAACAGCGTGTGATGATTGCCATGGCAATTGCGTGCAAACCAAAGTTATTAATTGCAGATGAGCCAACCACTTCCCTAGATGTAACAATACAGAAACAGGTATTAGACTTGTTACTTGAATTGAAAGATAAGCTAAATATGGCAATATTATTTATAACTCATGATTTAGCTGTTGCATCACAAATATCTGATAGAATAGTTGTAATGCAGAATGGCGAAGTAGTAGAAAATAGTCATGCAAAAAAATTTTTTACAAATCCAGAAAATTCTTATAGTAAGACCCTATTAAATTCATCATTATATTTAAGAAAAACAACAAATATTGAAAATCAAGATGATAAGAATATTTTGTGCATAAAAAATCTTAAAGTTTATTTTCCAGAACGCGATAACTTATTCGGAAGAAATAAGAGTTATGTTAAAGCTGTCGATGACATAAGTATCTTAATAAAATCAGGCACAACGCATGCTATAGTCGGTGAGTCTGGATCAGGAAAAACAACAATAGCTAAAGCAATTATGGGTTTAGTTAGCCCAACTTCCGGGAATATTGAAATATTAAATAAAGATATTATTAGTATGGGTAAATCTGATAAAAGAGATTTTAGAAAATATTATCAAATGATATTTCAGGATCCATTCTCATCTTTAAACCCAAGAATGAGAATTGGAGCAATAATAAAAGAGGGCTTGTGTTTTTTAAAGCCGGAATTAAGTAATAGTATTACTAATGAAATTCTAAGAGATGTTTTGGATAAAGTTGGTTTAAAACATAATTCATTAAACAAATACCCGCATCAATTTTCAGGCGGACAAAGACAAAGAATAGCTATTGCGAGAGTTTTGGTCTTAGAGCCAAAATTATTAATATGTGACGAACCAACAAGCTCTTTAGATGTAACAGTGCAAAAGCAAGTTCTTGACTTATTAATAGATATTCAAAATAAAACAAAAATATCCTATTTATTTATATCGCACGATATTAAGCTCATATCCAGTATATCTGAGACAATGTCTGTCATGTACAAAGGTAAAATAGTTGAGAGTGGTAAAACCTCTGATATAATTAATCATACGCAAAATGAATATACAAGGAAGCTACTAAAATCTGTTCCCCAGATTGCATAATTGATATGAACTTTAAACCCTCAGAAATTAATAAATGGTACAAAACGAAAGCTGGAGATATTAACTCTAAGCTAATTACTGACGCTATTAGCAAAGTATTTTATGTAACTAGTGATAAAAAAATTATATATTTTGGTCCACACTCTATTGTGAAGAAAATAATGAATGATAATTATAGTTTCAATAGCTTTTTTATATCTTCTTTTAATAATGCCGATATAAAAGCAGAAATACAAAAGCTTCCCTTTCAAGATGCATCGATAGATTTTGTGGTTTTAATACATTCGCTTGATATGAATGAGAATCCACATGGAGCTTTTAGAGAGATTGATAGAGTTTTGGCAGATGAAGGAAAAATTATTGTAGCAGGATTTAATAGATTAAGTTTTTTAGGAATATATAGCTTTTTACCGATAAATTCAATTTTTAGAAATAAAAATTATTTAAACATTGGCAGGTTGTCTGATTGGATGTCATTATTTTCCCTTGAAGTAAAGCAGATATTTAATATTAATAAAATACCTCCTTTAAAAAATAAAAAAATTATAAAATATTTGACATTTCTTAATAACAATATTTTTTCAAAAATAAACTATTTTGGAAATAGTTATGTATTTTTTGCAAGTAAAAAAACGTATAAATTTATTTCTGTTAAAGATTGGCATAAAAGAGATAATATTGTACTGGGAAAATTTCCTAAACCAATAATACAGAATAATTATGAAGAGTGATGTGATTATCTATACTGATGGAGCCTGTAAGGGAAATCCTGGTGTGGGAGGTTGGGGAGCTATACTTGAATATAAAGATATAAATAAGAAAATATATGGTTATGATGAAAATACAACAAATAATCGGATGGAGCTAACAGCCGCTATTAGAGCATTAGACGTTTTAAAAGAAAAATCAAAAGTTGTTATATATACTGACTCTAAATATGTTTTGAATGGAATTACTATTTGGATTGATGGTTGGAAAAAAAATAACTGGAAGAATTCTAATAAAAAAGAAGTAAAGAATATTGATCTATGGAAATTAATTGATAAACTTAATTCTTTTCACGTAGTTGAATGGAAATGGGTAAAAGGACACAGCGGTAATACTGGAAATGAGATGGCTGATGAATTAGCAAATCTTGCAATAATTGAATACGGTGAAAAAATATAGTATGAGTAGAAAAATTATTTTGGATACAGAAACAACAGGCCTTGATGTCACAAGAAATCATAAGATAATAGAGATAGGTTGTATAGAAATTATTGATAGAAAATTTACTGGAAGAAAGTTCCATCAGTATTTGAATCCGCAAAGAGAAATTGATCAAGGAGCAATTAGTATTCATGGAATTACAAACGAATTTTTGCAAGATAAACCTTTATTTAAAGATGTTAAAGATGATTTGTTAGAGTTTATTGGTAGTGCAGAATTAATTATTCATAATGCTCCTTTTGACATTGGTTTTTTAGAACATGAGTATAAGAAATCAAAACACAAAATTGAGATTAATAAGATTTGCAATATATTTGATACGCTAGTTTATGCAAGAAAATTACATCCCGGTCAAAAAAATAACCTAGATGCTTTGTGTAAAAGATATAGTGTTGACAATTCATCTAGAGACTTTCATGGCGCATTATTAGATGCAAGAATACTTGGTGATGTTTATCTTGCAATGACCGGTGGTCAAACTTCCTTTGATTTAGTTAAAGAAAGTAATAGTAAAAAGCGTAACGTGTACGAAAAGAAAAATACAGATCACTTTGTAGTTCAGATGGCTGATGATAATGAGCTTAGAGAGCACAATGAATTATGTAATAAAATAGATAAAGCTTCTGACGGTAGATGTATTTGGAATATCTCAAAGATTTGATATAATATTCTAATTCTAATAATAATTAAAGGTGGGAAATCAGATGGATAAAGTATTTATGTTAATAATCTTGTTAATAGTAGTTTTTTGGGGATACTTAAAATATAGTGAAGATTCAGGAAACTGGGTTGCCACAGGAAGTAACGGTGTTATTGGTGAATATAGTAACTATACTGATTGCATCGAAGGGGTTAAATTGTCAGGCTTAAACTTAGAGGTAGAAGTTTTTTCTTGTAATAGAGATTAATTAATTACTTCTTAATTTAGTTTTAGCAACTCGACTTTTTTCAATAGCCCAATCTTTATTTTTTTCTGATTGTCTTTTGTCAAATTTCTTTTTACCTTTAGCAACACCTAATCTCAATTTCACTTTATTATTATTCCAATAAAGTGAAAGAGGTATTAGTGTTAATCCTTCTTTTTTAACCTTACCTATTAAAGTGTTTATTTCTTTTTGATTCAAAAGAAGCTTTCTTGTACGAGTAGGATTCTTAACAGTATCTTTGTTTATGAAAGAAGGGGCTGTTATATTAGAGCCTATAAGTAAAACATCACCCCTAATTATTTTAACATATGCTTCTTTTATCTGTACCTTCAAGGCTCTAATTCCCTTTACTTCCCAGCCTTCTAGAACAACTCCAGCCTCCAATTTATCAAGAATAAAATAATCGTGAGTAGCTTTTTTGTTGACAGCTATAATATTTTCTGTATTTTTAGTTCTTTGTCCCATAGTATCTATAATATTAACATAATAAATAAAACTGACTAATGGCAATAAACAGAACTTCATCGCATGGCGAATGGTCTTCAAGAACGGCTTTTATATTAGCCGCCACAGGTTCTGCTGTGGGCTTAGGTAATATTTGGAAATTTCCTTATATTACTGGAGAAAACGGAGGAGGAGCATTTGTATTAATTTATATTTTGTGCGTCATGTTTATTGGAATCCCAATAATGTTAGCTGAAGTTTATCTTGGTAAAAGGGGGAGGCTAAATCCTATTGCATCAATAAAGTATATATCGGAGAAAGAAAACAGATCAAAAAATTGGAGAGTAATTGGTTTAATTGGAATTTTAGCAGGGATATTAATTTTATCTTATTATAGTGTGATTGCTGGTTGGACTATGGCTTATGCTACAAGGGCAGCATTTGGCGTAATAAATAATATTGATGCAGTAGGCGCAACCTTAATGTTTAATAATTTTGTTTCTGACCCAGAAAGATTATTAGCATGGCATACAATTTTTTCTATTATGACAGCGATAGTCGTTTCAAAAGGAGTTAAGTCAGGATTAGAAAGTGCTGTAATAAGATTAATGCCAGCATTGCTAGTTTTATTATTAGCGTTAGTTATTTTCTCTGCAATTGAAGGTGATTTTGTAGGTGGCGTTGAATTTATGTTGTACCCAGATTTTAGCCAAGTGACATGGAAAACTATTTTGATAGCCATGGGGCAAGCTTTTTTTAGCTTAAGTCTTGGAATGGGAGCATTGATGGTTTATGGATCATATTTATCAAGTGATATATCTATACCTCAGACTTGTGTAATAGTAGCTTCTTTAGATACATTAGTAGCACTACTTGCAGGATTAGCAATTTTCCCAATCGTAATCTCAAGTGGTTTAGAAATGACCCAAGGACCAGGTTTAATATTTCAAACCTTAACGGTAGCGTTTGGGGCTATGCCAGGTGGGCAGCTTTTTGGAACATTATTTTTTATACTATTAATTTTTGCAGCATGGACTTCATCTATATCACTTATTGAGCCAATGATAATTTGGATGATAGAAAAATATAACCTAACTAGAATTCAGGCGGCAACTATATCTTCAGGATTAGCTTGGCTTCTTGGTATCGGAACAATAATATCTTTTAATGTTGGGTCTGAAATAAAGATATTTAATATGAATATTTTTGAAACGTTAGATTATTTAACGTCGAATATATTACTTCCATTAGGCGGTATAATGATAACGATATACGTAAGTTGGCTAATATCAAAAGAAAGTATAAATAAAGAACTTAATATTAAGTCAAACATACTAAGATATATATGGTATTTCTCAGCAAGATTTATAGCACCAATAGCTGTGATAATGGTAATGTTAAATGCATTAGGTTTCAGTATAGACGGTGTTTTATAATAAAAAAATGTTAATAAAAAAAGAAGCAATAATACTTAAAGACAAAAAAACAGTATTTAATATTGTAAACAATGTAGATTTGTACAAAAATTTTGTTCCATATTGTGTAGATTCAAAAATAATTTTTGAAGAAAGCAACGAGATGGAAGCAAAACTAAATTTTAATTTGAAAGGTTTAACGACATCATTTACAACACGAAATAAAATAAATGGCAATGAATCTATAGAAATGGTTCTTATTGATGGGCCGTTCAAAAAGCTAGATGGTAAGTGGGAATTTAAAGAAATTGACAATAAAACCATAATATTCTTAACCATAAATTATGAGGCAGAAAATAAAATAGTTGAGTATACAGTGACAAAATCACTTGAAAAAATAACTAATTATCTTGTAAGTGCTTTTGTTAGCGAATCTATGAAGTAAAATGATAAAAAAATATATTGAAATTATTTATATTAGTTCTAATAATAAAATCTTAAAGAGTAAAATTAAGTTTAAAGAAAACCTGACATTAAATGATTTAAAGTTATCGCTAATAAAGGGTTCAATATTTTCAGAGAAATTTCTTTCAAATAAATTTTTTGGTTGTTTTGGTGAAATAGTTAATTCTAGTTATGTAATTAAAGAAGAAGACAGGATTGAGATTTTTGATAATTTAAAAATGAGTCCCAATGAAAAAAGAAAATTTAAATTTCAAAGAAACTAATATTTTCCATCTATGAGTTCTTCTGATTCTATTAGCCACATGTCATTATTTTTTATAAGTGTAATTTTTTTTATGACCTCATCGGAATAACTTTCAGAGATATACTCTTGCTTAAATGTTGCAAACGCTTTTTCTTCATCACCTATGATAAATTCAGTTGACAAGTCTTTTATTAAAATTTTAATCTTATTCTTGCTAGATATCCTTTTTATTCTATCTTTTTTCCATAATTCATTGTCTTCAAAATAACCTAACGTAAAATTAGTTGAGTAATATGAAAAATACTTATCTAAGTTTTTATTTTGCCATGATTTCGCCCACTCCAGTATTATTTCACGAACTACTTCACTATCATTTTTTCTTTTTTTATTAGTGACTAAAGATAACTCATCTTTTATAATATTTTTTCTTTCTTTGCTGATTTTATTTTTGTTCCCATCTATTTTTTTGTTATTGGTATCTTTATCTTTGGTTCCTTCTAGTTTTATTTTGTCGAATATTTCTTTTTTTAATGCTATTGCTTCTTCATCATTTACAAATTCTGGCAAATCATTTTTTGAATTTGCTTTAACATCAAATAACCCGTCATCATTTTTTGTGATTTTTTTCATACTATAAATATTTTCATCTTTAAAAAATATACTCACTATATTTAGTTGGGTTTCTTCTGGATCTCTTTTTTTATAATAAACATAATCCCATCTTTCTTTGTCAAAAATATTATTTACAACTGGTTCGCCCATTAAAAAAATTACCTGTTCTTTTGTCATATTGATTTTCAACGAATCAACTTTGCTCTCATCTATTACATTCCCTTGCTGAACTAGTACTCTGTAGCTTTTTAATTGCGCATTATCTGGAAGCAGCTGGCATCCAGATACTATAATCATTGCCATTTGTATTAAAATTAAAAACAGAATTTTCATTATTTTTTTGTTTATTGTTTATCTATTTAAGGATAATATAGTAATTATGAGTAATTTAGAATTAAAAAATGCGGGACTAAAGACAACATTACCTAGAGTTAAAATACTAAATAAGTTAGAGAGTGCTACAAATCACCATATGTCAGCAGAAGATATATATAAAGAGCTTATTGGAGATGGTGAAGTTATTAGTTTGGCTACTGTATATAGAGTTCTTACTCAGTTTGAAACTGCTAAAATTGTTATAAGGCATCATTTTGATGCTGATAACAATAGCCAAGCTGTTTTTGAATTGAATCATGGCGATCATCATGATCATATGGTTTCACTTAAGACTGGCAAGGTAGTTGAGTTTTATGATGAGATAATAGAAAATAGGCAAAAAGAATTAGCAAAAATACACAATTTTAAAATATTAGACCATAGTATGATCCTGTACGGTGAGTTCTCAGACGAAGAATAGAAATTCTTTTTTTAAAATATAAACGTTAAAGTAAAAATTTTATGAAAAGAAAAATTGGAATAGCGGCTCTTGTCTTAGGTTCTTTAGCGCTAATATGGCTTATACTTGGTATGATAAATGTTGTCCCTTTATTGATAGAGTTGCCGCAAGAAACAAGTATTAGGGCGCACGCATCTTTAACAGTAATTTTTTTGCTAATAGGTTCTTGGGCTTTTTGGAATGAAGATTAATTTTTTAAACAGGATTTTATTATGATGAAAATTTCAGATATATGTATTTTACTTTCAGTTGCAGTTGCATTTGTAACAACTGCTTTTCTTTGGTTTCAAGGTGTTGATACAAAACAAGAGGCATTATTTACTGCTACATGGATCCCATCAATCTTAACTTTTGCTATTTATTTTAAAATAATAGCTAGAAAGGATTAATTATGGATGATCCACTAATATTCTTTACTGGTTGTTTCTGTTTTGCACTTGCTATAGCGGGAGCTATAATGACTGTTATAGAATTTAAGCGTTTAGAGAAACAGGATTTAGAAAAACGAGATTTAGAGAAACAAGATAGAAAATAATTTAGTTTAAATAAAGAATTTTTTAGTCAATAAGTTCTTTTGCAAATTGTAATGTTTTATCGGTTAATTTAATTCCACCAATCATCCTAGCTATTTCATTTACTTTCATATCACCATCCAAATATGTAAGTTTTGTGGATGAAATATTCTTATCTTTAGACACAAGGTAATGATGTTTAGATTTAGCAGCAATCTGTGCTAAATGAGTTACGCAGAGAACTTGTGTTTTTTCAGAAAGTTCTGAGAGGTGATTTCCAAGAACTTCTGATGTTGCCCCACCAATGCCGGTATCTATTTCATCAAAGATCATAGTTTCACAATCATCATTAGATCTAGTTTCTAGCTGAATAATCAAACTTAATCTTGATAGTTCACCACCAGAGGCGATAACATTTAACGGAAGAAGGTTTGATTTCTTATTTGTTTTTATCAAAAAAGAAACTTTATCGTAACCATTCTTACTTACTAATTTATTGTCAGATAAAATTTCAATTTTAAATTGACAATCACTCATGCCTAATTTTTTCAGCTCACTAGTAATATTTTTTTCTAAAATAGCGGCTTTTGTATATCTAATTTTTGATATTTTAGCTGCTTCACTATGATATCTTTCCATACATTCTTTTATTTTTTTATCACTACCTTCAATAATTTTTCTGTTTTTCTTAATATTATATAATTCATCAATTTTTTTATTTAGTACATAAATTAAATCTTTCTCATTAGTTCCATATTTTCTAGCAAGATTATTAAGTGATAAAATTTTTTCATTTAAAAAAATAAGCCTTTCCTTGTTATCATCAATAGAATTACTATATAAATCTATAGTCTTAGAAAGATTTTTTACTTGATCTAAAATATCAATATTAATATCAAGAATTTCACTAGAGCTTTCGTCTATATTTTTAATTTCTTCTAGATTTTTATTTATGTTTGATAGCATTGAATTAATATCTATGTTTTCATCATTTTCAATTAAGTTTTTACATTCGTAAAGCTTATTATTAATTAGATCTGAATTACTTAATTTTTTAAATTCTTCTGATAGTTTTTTGTAATCAATAGGATCAATTGCTTCATTCTCTAATTCGTTTATTTCAAACTCTAATAAAGATATCTTTTCTGCATACTCGTCAGTACTCACTATAGATGTTGAAAGTTCTTTTTTTATATTATTTATTTCTAGTAATATATCTTTTATATAATCCTTTTCATTATTTATATCTATAAAGTTATCGAGCCTATTCCTTTGTTCGTCATTTGATAATATTAATTGATTTTCATGCTGCCCATGAATATCAATAATACAACCACCAATCATTTTAGCGGTTCCTGATGTTACCGGTTTATCATTAATATATATTTTTGATATATTCTTTGTATTTATTTTTCTTCTAAATATACATTCATCATTGTCTGACAAATCTTTTTCTTTTAATAGCTCTAAAGTCTTTTTATTTGATATTTTAAAGTGACATATAATATCTGTATCTAAATCTTCATTTCGGGATATTTTTTTTGTTTTCTTGTTTCCAAGCACTACATTGATAGCATCTATTAGGATAGACTTCCCAGCACCAGTTTCTCCTGTGAGAACTGACATATTTTTATAAAAATCAATTTCTATTTCATCAATAATTGCAAAATTTTTGATATAAATATTTGATAACATAAGTTCTTACGGTTTAAATCCCCACCCTAGCTTTTCTCTCAATATAGAAAGGAAATTTATACCAGGGGGCTGGATTAACTTTAAAGTTACTTCGCCTTTAGTGATTTTAATTAAGTCGTTTGCTTCTATTGGAACATTTATTTGCCCATCAAAAGTTACGCTTGCATTTGTATGAGATTTATCTGATAACCTTATCTCTATTACACTATTCATACCAATTACTATTGGTCTATTACTTAAAAGATGAGGACATATAGGTACCATTACTAAGGCTTCCATTGATGGTTGTAATATTGGCCCACCACATGATAAAGAGTACGCAGTTGATCCAGTTGGTGTAGATACTACTAGTCCATCTGCATTAACAGTATATAATTTTTTACCATCCAGCATGGTATCCATCTCAATCATTCTAACAGCGTCTTTACTATGAATTACAACATCGTTGAATGATATATTCTTGGAAATTTCTTGACCATTTCTGATAACTGTTCCAATAAGTGAAATTCTCTCGTCTACAGAATAGTTATCCGAAAGTATGCTTTCTAGATTTTCTTCTATATGGTCTGGAGATATGTCTACTAGAAATCCAAGCCTACCTCGGTTAATACCACATATTGGAATATTTGCTGTTGATAAGTATTGAGCAGACCTTAATAAAGTTCCATCACCACCTATAATAAAAGCGATATCGCATTTACTTTTCATTTCATCTATATTTGTAGAAGATTTATTATTCAATAAAATACTCGAATTATTGTCTAGAAAATACTTGATTTTCTTGCTATCTAAATAACTTATAACCGTATCCAGACTATCCTTGACACTATTGTCGTCATTTTTAGATATAATTGCGATATTCTTAAACATTGGTACTAAACCCCCTATATACTTATAACATTATAGTATTAAGTATTATAATATATTTCATAATATAATATTATTACAAATAAAACTTATAATTTTTTATGGAAAATTTAAATACGAGGCAAGAGCTATTATTAAAAGCATTAGTTGAAAGCTTTATTTCTGATGGCCAACCGGTTGGCTCAACGAAACTTTCAAAGGCTTCCGATATTGGTATAAGTTCAGCAACTATTAGAAATGTTTTTGTAGATCTTGAAGATTTAGGCTATATATATTCTCCACATAAGTCTGCAGGAAGGGTTCCAACAGAACTTGGTTATAGAATGTTTGTAGATAAAATGATAAAAGTTCAACCAGTTAATAGCCAATTAATCAAGAAGCTTAAGTTAAACTTAACACAGGGTATCGAAAGAAAAAATATAGTTAAGAATACAAATGAAATTCTATCAAATATAACTGGATTAACAGGAATAATTTCATTACCAACTCATCAAAATACAGAGCTCAAGCAGATAGACTTTTTGAAACTTAGTGATAATAAGATATTAGCTATATTGATCAATAAAAATAATAATGTTGAGAATAAAGTTATTAATTTAGAGAAGAGTTATTCATCTTCTGAGCTGCAAGAGGCATCAAACTACTTAAATACAATAATATCAGGTCAATCAATACATCATATTCGAAAGATTTTATTAAATGAGCTAGATGATATGAGAAAAGATATGAATAGCATTATGTCTTCTGCAATCACTTTTGGTAAAAAACTTTTTTTGGATACAAATGAAGAGCAAGAAAATGATGATTTGTTTGTTAGTGGACAAACAAGATTGATGAACTGCAAAGAGTTATATGATATTGAAAAGTTAAAAACTTTATTTGAGGCCTTCAGTGAAAAGAATAATATCTTACATTTGCTTGATAAAAGTATATCTTCTGATGGCGTTAAAATATTCATTGGTGCTGAATCTGGATATAATGTTTTAGACGATTGTAGCGTAATTAGTGCTCCATACGAATTTGACGATGATGTGGTTGGAGTGTTGGGAGTTATTGGACCTAAAAGAATGGCTTACGACAGAGTCATACCAATCGTTGATATAACTGCTAAATTGTTAAGCGAAGCCTTGAAATCCTCAGATTAACCCACATATAACTTTTATTCGATAAAAACAATATATAGGAATCAAATGAAAGAAGAAAATGAAAATAGCTCTGAATCTACAAATGAAGAAGAAAAAGCTCTGGTTGAAAGTGATCTGGAAACAGAAGAAAAAGATTTAAATGAGGAATTACAATTAATTGAAGAAAATAAAAAGTTAAATGACTTGTTATTAAGATCTAGAGCTGAACTAGATAATTTTCAAAAAAGAACTATAAAGCAGATGCAATTAGCGCAACTTTATTCTACTGAAAAACTTTCTTCGGAGCTCTTAGTAATTATGGATAGCTTGGAGGCTGCTGAAAAACTATCTAATGATCCCAATATGAAGATTGAGAGCTTTATTGAAGGAAATAATTTATTGTTAAAAACAACACAAGAAGTTTTTGAAAAACTTAATATTGAAGAAATAAATCCTATTGATGAAGATTTTGACCCAGAATATCATCAGGCAATGACAACAAAAGATTCTGAAAAATCAGAAAATACTGTTCTTGAAGTAATGCAAAAAGGTTATAAATTAAAAACTAAATTACTTAGGCCAGCACTCGTCGTGGTTTCTAAAAAAAACAAATAATTCCTTGAATTCTTCAATTTAGTCCACATATATAAAACATTAATGATATTAACTAATTAAAAGAGGTTGAAATGGGAAAAATTATAGGTATTGACTTGGGCACAACAAATTCATGCGTTTCTGTAATGGAAGGCGATAGACCGAAGATTATTGAAAATAGTGAAGGTGATAGAACCACACCTTCTGTAGTTGCTTTTACAGATTCCGAGACTTTAGTTGGGCAATCAGCAAAAAGACAATCGGTAACTAACCCAGAAAAAACTGTATATGCTATTAAAAGGTTTATTGGAAGAAAGTACTCTGATAAAGAGGTCCAGAAAGATAAATCAATTCTTCCTTACAATATTGTTGAGGCAGATAATGGGGACGTATGGATTAAAATTGATGATAAAAAAATGGCTCTTCCTGAGATATCTGCAAAAGTTTTAATTAAAATGAAAAAAACTGCTGAAGAATATTTAGGTGCAGAAGTAACTGATGCAGTTATCACAGTCCCTGCATATTTTAATGATTCTCAAAGGCAAGCAACAAAAGATGCTGGAAAAATCGCAGGATTAAATGTTCAAAGAATTATTAATGAGCCAACAGCAGCGGCCGTAGCATATGGATTAGATCAAAAGAAAGGCGATAAAAAAATTGCTGTATACGACCTAGGTGGCGGAACATTTGATGTTTCTATAATTGATATATCTGATATAGATGGAGAAAATCAAATAGAAGTTTTATCTACTAATGGTGATACGCAACTTGGTGGTGAAGATTTTGATACAAAATTAATAGACCATATTGTTAGTGAATTTAAAAAAGAACAAAACTTTGATTTAAGATCAGATCCTTTAGCTCTTCAAAGACTTAAAGATGCGGCAGAAAAAGCAAAAATTGAGTTATCAAATGGTCAGCAAGCAGATATAAATATTCCTTACATAACTGCTGATGCGAGTGGCCCCAAGCATTTAACTATGAAAATAACTAGAGCATTATTTGAATCAATGGTTGAAGACTTAGTAAAGAGAACGATAACTCCGTGTGAAATAGCTTTAAAAGACGCCAAGTTATCAAAAAGTGATATTGACGACGTGATTCTAGTTGGTGGGCAAACAAGAATGCCTTTGGTTCAAAGGACTGTAAAAGAATATTTTGGTAAAGAGCCCAGAAAAGATGTTAATCCAGATGAGGCTGTAGCAGCAGGTGCTGCAATTCAAGGTGGTGTTTTAGCTGGAGACGTTACAGATGTATTATTGTTAGATGTTACCCCGTTATCCTTAGGTATAGAGACAATGGGTGGGGTTATGACAAAGCTTATCGATAAAAACTCTACAATTCCTACAACGCAAAACCAAACATTCTCTACAGCTGAAGACAATCAAACTGCAGTTACAGTTCATGTACTTCAGGGAGAAAGAGATATGGCTTCAGGTAATAAATCTTTGGGACAATTTAATTTATCAGACATACCTCCAGCAGCAAGAGGTATCCCACAAATTGAAGTAACATTTGATATTGATGCAAGTGGTATTTTAAATGTGTCTGCAAAAGATAAGGCAACTAATAAAGAGCAGTCAATTATCATTAAGTCATCAAGTGGTTTGTCAGATGAGGAAATAGAAAAAATGGTTAAAGATGCAGAACTTCATGCTGACGAAGATAAGAAATTCCAAGAATTGGTGTCTTTGAAAAATCAAGGTGATGCATTAGTTCATGCAACAAAAAAATCTTTAGAAGAGCTTGGTGAAAAAGTTACAGAAGAAGATCAAAAAAATATTAAAGAAAAAAATGAAGCATTAGTTGAGGCTCTAAAAACAGATGATAAAGACGCTATTGAGAATTGCTTAAAAGAGCTTTCGGAGGCTTCGGCAAAAATGGCTGAAATGATGTATGCTGAGCAAGCTAAAAAAAGCGAAGACCCTGCTACTGGTGATTCAGAAAATAGTGAGCAAGAAGCGAAAGAGTCAGACGTTGTTGATGCAGATTTCAAAGAAGTTAATGACGATAAAAAATAATAAATAATAATTGAGTAGATATGGATTACTATGAAACTTTAGGCCTTACTAAAGGCGCTTCTGATGCTGAAGTAAAAAAAGCTTTTAAGAAAAAAGCTATGAAATATCATCCTGATAGAACAGGTGATGATAAATCTGCAAAAGCAAAATTTAAAGAAGCTAAAGAGGCCTATGATGTTCTATCTAACCCTCAAAAGAAATCAATGTACGACCAATACGGAACTACTGATTTTGGAGGCGGTGGAGGTCCAGCAGGTGGATTCAACACCTCCGGTTTTGGAGATGTTTTTGAAGATATTTTTGGAGATATTTTTGGTGGTAATCAATCGCGAGGTTCTTCTCAAAGATATAAGGGTGCAGATTTAGAGTACGAATTAAAACTTACCTTGGAAGAAGCTGCATTTGGTAAAGAGAAATTAATAAAAATAAGAACCAAAGATACCTGTGATTTATGTAATGGGTCTGGCGCAAAACCTGGATCAAAACCAGTTTCATGTTCTACTTGTAATGGTGTAGGGCAAGTTAGAGCTCAACAAGGTTTTTTTACCATCCAGCAAACTTGTCCAACATGCTCTGGGAAAGGAACAGTAATATCAAATCCTTGTTCTAAATGTTATGGAAATGGAGCGGTAGATACTGATAAAGAAATTTCAGTTTCAGTACCTGCTGGTGTAGATACTGGTGATAGGGTTAGATTAGCTGGAAAAGGCGAAGCAGGAATTAATCAAGGCCCATCAGGTGATTTATTTATAAGAGTTAGTTTGTTGAAACATAATATATTTAAAAGAGATGGTACTAATTTATATTGCGAAGTACCTTTGTCTTTTGCTGAAGCGGCATTAGGGTCTGAGGTTGAGATACCAACACTTAACAGCAATAAAGTATCTATTGAAATCCCCCCTGGAACACAAACAGGTAAATATTTTAGATTAAAGGGCAAGGGAGTAAAATCAGTTAGAGGCGGAAATATTGGTGATCTTATGTGCTCTGTTCAAATTGAAACTCCAGTAAATTTATCTGCCGAACAGAAAGATATTTTAATGCAATTTGATGATAAATTAAAAAAAAGTAAGAAAAAGCACAGTCCAAAGTCAGAATCTTGGGTTGATGGATTAAAAAAATTTTTTAAATAGAAATTTTCTTTTAGCCCAAACCAAACTCTATGTTAATATAATGTAATTTTAAAAATCACTATATTTAATAATGTCTATAAACGTTTGCATACCTGGAATTTCTGGAAAAATGGGCATGGAGATAGCTAAACTAGTCTTATTAGAAAAATCTAATATGAGATTGTCATCTGCTATTATGAGAAATCATAATGAAGAAAATAATAGTCTTTCTAATATAGATAAAAAAATAATCACTTCAGATATAAATCATGCTTTATCAAATTGTGATGTTTGTGTTGATTTCACTAGACCAGAAAATACAATGCAAATAATTGAAGCTTGTGTCAAACATAATAAAAAACTAGTCATAGGAACAACAGGTTTTTCAGAAGCACAAATTAAAAAAATAGAGTTAGCCAGTAAAGAAATAGCAATTCTTAAGGCCTCTAATATGAGCATAGGAATAAATTTATGCTTAAAGTTGGTTGAAAAGATATCCTTATCAATTGGTGATAACTCTGATATCGATATAATTGAACATCATCATAAACATAAAGTTGATATGCCTTCAGGCACCTCACTAGCTTTCGAAAGTGTAATTAAAGATAATTTATCAATGGAAAAAGATATTAAGCATCATTGTTTAAGGGTTGGCAATGTTGTGGGTGATCATATGGTTAAATTTACATTAGAAAATGAATCTATAGAAATAAATCATAAAAGTTTTGATAGAAAAATTTTTGCTGAAGGTGCAATTCTAGCATTGAAATGGATTTCTATTAAAGACAAAGGTTTGTATACAATGAGTGACGCGCTTTCATTATAAAATCGTGTTAATTTAATTAAATAATTTATAGGAAGTACTTTTGCAACAAGCAATTTTAATTTTAGAAAATGAAGAAATTTTTTACGGTAAGTCAGTTGGTTATAAAGCAGACTCTTATGGTGAAATAGTTTTTAATACTGCAATGACTGGATATCAAGAAGTTGTATCTGACCCATCATATAAAAATCAAATAATTACATTTACTTATCCTCATATTGGCAATGTAGGAATAAATAATGAAGATCAGGAATCCAATACATCTTATGTAAGCGGTTTAGTTTTAAGTGAGGTGCCTACTAAGGCATCAAACTGGAGATCATCCTCGGACTTTATTGACTATCTTAAGCACAATAAAATTGTATGCATAGCAGATTTAGATACAAGACATATAGCGTCAATTATAAGAAATAAAGGAGCAATGAGCGCCTGTATAATCCACAGCGAAAAAGGAATTAATAAAGCTAAAAAAGAATTAAAAAGCTATTCAGGAATTATTGGTGCTGAGCTTGCTTCAAAAGTATCTGTGAAAAAGAAATATCCTTTCAAAGAAAATATTTTTGAGTACAAAGAGGATAAATCTATCGCTAATAAAAAGCTAAAAGTTATTGCGTACGATTTTGGTGTAAAGAAAAATATACTGCGTATATTGAATTCTATGGGTTGTACTGTTGAGGTTGTTCCGGCTAAAACAACAGCTGAAGAAATACTAGATTTAAAACCAGATGGAATATTTTTATCGAATGGTCCAGGAGACCCAGAGCCGTGTGAATTTGCCATACAAGCAATAAAAAAACTTTTTAATTATAACGTGCCTATATTTGGAATTTGTCTAGGCCACCAATTGATATCTTTAGCAAGTGGAGCAAAAACAAAAAAAATGAAATATGGACACCATGGTGCAAATCATCCTGTAATAGACTTAAAAACTGGTAAGGTGATGATAACAAGTCAGAACCATGGTTTTGTTATAGATGAAGATTCTCTTCCAAAATCTTTTCATGTAACTCACAGATCGCTTTTTGATAATACAATACAAGGTATTAAACATAAAAAGTTCCCAATATTTAGTTTTCAAGGTCATCCAGAAGCTTGCCCCGGACCACATGACGTAAATCATCTGTTTAAAAATTTTGTTAATTTAATGAAGAAGAATATAAATGCCAAAAAGAAATGACATTAAAAAAATACTAATCTTAGGTGCAGGGCCAATCGTAATTGGTCAAGCATGTGAATTTGATTATTCTGGTGTACAGGCTTGCAAGGCTTTAAAGGAAGAAGGTTATTCTGTTGTTTTAGTGAATTCAAATGTAGCAACAATAATGACAGACCCTGAGATGGCTGATGCTACTTATATAGAGCCCATAAATTACACTGTGGTAGAAAAAATAATTAAGAAAGAAAAGCCTGATGCAATTTTACCAACAATGGGTGGGCAAACTGCATTAAACTGTGCTTTAGATTTAGACAGACTTGGAATTTTAAAAAAATATAAAATTGAAATGATTGGTGCTTCAAAAAAAGCAATAGATTTGGCAGAAGATAGAGCGCAGTTTAAAGAAGCTATGAAAGAAATTAATTTAGATACAGCCAGATCATTTATAGTTGGAGATTTGGATGATGCAATAGATAAGCAAAAAAAAATTGGCTTTCCAGTAATTTTAAGGCCATCTTTTACACTCGGTGGAAGTGGTGGTGGTATTGCTTACAATATGGAAGAATTTATTGAAATATCAAAAAGAGGTTTAGATATTTCTCCTACAACAGAAATTTTATTAGAAGAATCTTTACTTGGTTGGAAAGAATACGAAATGGAAGTAGTTAGAGATTTTAATGATAACTGTATAATTATCTGTTCTATAGAAAACTTTGATCCGATGGGAGTCCATACCGGGGACTCAATAACTGTAGCCCCTGCCCAAACTTTAACAGACAAGGAGTATCAGATTATGAGAGATGCTTCTATAGCCATTCTTAGAAAAATCGGCGTAGACACTGGTGGCTCAAACGTACAATTTGCAGTTAATCCAAAAAATGGAAAGTTAGTAGTTATAGAAATGAACCCAAGGGTTTCAAGGTCTTCAGCTTTAGCATCAAAAGCAACAGGATTCCCAATAGCAAAAATAGCGGCAAAGCTTGCTGTAGGTTACTCGTTAGACGAATTGAAAAATGAAATAACAGGAGGAGCAACACCAGCCTCATTCGAACCAACCATTGATTACGTTGTTACTAAGATACCAAGATTTGCATTTGAAAAATTTCCAAAAGCTAGTGATAGATTGACAACGCAAATGAAATCCGTAGGAGAGGTAATGTCAATCGGAAGAAATTTTCAAGAATCATTGCAAAAAGCATTATCAAGCTTAGAGTTAGATATTAATGGTCTAGATAAAATTAAGGAATTTAAAGATATAGATAATTTTAAATTTGAGTATGAGCTAAAGGAGCCCGGGCCAAGTAGAATTCTTTATGTCGCAGAAGCTTTTAGAAAAAATTACACTGTTGATCAAGTGCAAAAAATATCTAGTATTGATCCGTGGTTTTTAGAGCAAATATTACACCTAGTTGAAATAGAAAAAGAAATTTCACTAAAAAAAATAAAAGATGTTTCTGTAGAAGATCTTCTTTCTTACAAGAAAAAAGGTTTTTCTGATATTAAGATATCAGAGCTTATGAAAACTACTCAATACGTTGTTAGAAAAAAAAGAGAAAAAAATAATATCAGGCCAGTTTATAAAAGAGTCGACACGTGTGCAGCTGAGTTCCCAGCAACAACTCCTTATTTATATTCTACGTATGAAAAATTTTGTGAATCCATGCCAACTAATAATAAAAAAATTATTGTCATTGGAAGTGGCCCAAATAGAATTGGGCAGGGAATTGAATTTGATTATTGTTGCGTTCATGCTTCAAAGGCAGCTCAAGAATTAGGTTACGAAACAATTATGATTAATTGTAATCCAGAAACTGTTTCTACAGATTACGATACTTCAGACAGACTATACTTTGAGCCAATAACATTAGAAAGCGTATTGAATATTGTTGATATAGAAAAGCCAGATGGGGTAATAGTTCAGTATGGCGGTCAAACACCTTTAAAATTAGTTAATGACCTGTCTAAGTTTGGGGTGCCAATAATAGGGACTTCATCTAAATCTATAGATGCAGCAGAAGATAGAGAGAAATTTAAGGATATCCTAAAAGATATTGATGTTCTTCAGCCTGCAAATAGTACAGCTAGAAATAAAACACAAGCTCTTAAAGAAGCAGAAAAAATTGGCTATCCAATTATAGTGAGACCTTCATACGTCTTGGGTGGGAGAGCTATGGAAGTTATTTATGACTCTCAAGAGCTTAAAAAATATATTACTGAAGCGGTAAGAGTTTCAAATGACGCACCAGTATTAATAGATAAGTTTTTAAACGAAGCGGTAGAAATAGATGTTGATGCAGTTAGAGATCTTGATGGGGAAGTTTTTATAGCTGGGATTATGCAGCATATAGAAGAAGCTGGAGTCCATTCAGGTGATTCTGCTTGCTCAATACCCACTTATTCTATAAATAAATCGCAAATAGAATTGATAAAAAAGAATACAATAAAAATGGCAAATAAATTAGATGTAAAAGGATTGATGAATGTTCAGTTTGCCATAAAAGATAAAAAAATATACGTTATTGAAGTTAATCCTAGAGCATCAAGAACAATACCATTTGTGTCTAAATCTATAGGAATATCTGTAGCGAAAATTGCTGCGAAATGTATGCTTGGTGTAAGCATCAAAAAACAAAAATTACCTAAAGTTATAAAGCACAAATTTTATTACGTTAAAGAAGTGGTATTTCCTTTTTTAAAATTTCCTGGTGTAGATCCTATATTAGGGCCTGAAATGAAATCTACAGGAGAGGTTATGGGTATAGGTAAAAACTTTGAAGAAGCTTTTGCTAAATCGCAAATTGCTACAAATGTTAAAATTCCTCAAAAAGGTACTGCTTTTATAAGTGTTAAAAACGAAGATAAGAAATATGTTTTAGAAGTAGCTAAAAAACTTTTAAAATTAGGGTTTAAATTAGTTGCAACTGATGGCACACAGGAATTCTTAAGTGAAAATAAAATTGATTGCAAGAGAGTTAATAAAGTTAGAGAAGGTCGCACTCATATAGTGGATATGATTAAAAATAATGAGATTGATTTAATTATAAATACAACGCAAACAAAGCAGGCAATAAAAGATTCATACTTAATAAGAAGAGAAGCTTTGCAGTACAAAGTTTGTTATACAACTACCATCGCGGCTGCAAACGCACTAGCAGGTGCAGTTTCTTATTCTAAAAATCTAGAAGTATATAAGTTGCAAGATATTTTTAAACTTGCGTAAAAGTTCTATCAACTTCATAATTAATACATGGACAAATTCCCGATAACAGTAAATGGTGAAAAAAAGCTTAGAGATGAACTTGATAATCTAACAAATATTGAGCGCCCAAGAATCATAGATGATATTTCGGTTGCTAGAGAGCATGGTGATTTAAAAGAGAATGCAGAATATCATGCTGCGAGAGAGCAACAAAGTTTTGTTGAGGGGCGAATAAAAGATATAAAATTAAAGTTATCGAATGCAGAAATTGTAGATCCTAACAAGATCACTTTAAGTAAAGTTGTTTTTAGTGCAAAAGTTAAGCTTTATGATTTTGAAAAAGATTGTGAAATTTCATATTCAATAGTTGGAGACGACGAAGCAGATATAAAAATTAATTTAATATCAATTAATTCTCCTATAGCAAGATCTTTAATTGGCAAGGAAGAGGGTGATACGGTTATAGCTGAAACACCAAGCGGTGGAAAAGAGTTTGAAATATTAAAAATATCTTATGAGTAAAAATTCCTCTAAATGGTATAAAGCACATATAAATGATGAGTATGTAAAATTAGCTAATAAAGGTAACTGGCGTTCAAGAGCTGTATTTAAGTTAAAAGAAATTGACGAAAAATATAATCTAATTACTGAAAACTCTATTATTCTAGATCTTGGAAGCGCACCGGGTGGGTGGAGTCAGTACGCAGCTAAAAAGCATAAAAATATCCAAATTACAGCTATAGATCTTCTTCATATGGAAAGTATACCTAATGTAAATTTTGTACAATCAGATATTGAGGAATTTAGTGAAAATTACCTTAAAAAAAAGAATTTTGATAAAATTGACCTTGTAATGTCAGATATTGCCCCTAATATAAGTGGTATAGAGAGTGCAGACGTACCGGCAATGTTAAATTTAGCTGACATAGTTGTAGAAGTAGCAATTAATACTTTAAAAGAATCTGGTAATTTGTTGGTGAAGTTATTCCAAGGTAAAGGAACAGATGAGTATATGAAGGACATGAGAAACTATTTTGAAAAAGTTAGAATAATTAAACCTAAGGCGTCAAGATCAAATAGTAGAGAGATATATATGTTAGCAACAGGATTAAAAAGTAAATCAACAATTCAGGGCGAATGATATGAATGATATGTTAAAAAATATGTTAGTTTGGATAGTTATAGCAGTAGTTATTATGTCTGTTTTTAATAACTTTATTCCACAAAAAGAAAGCTCAACAAATCTTTCGTATTCAGAATTTATTAATCAAGTAAAAAGTAGTCAGATAAGAAGTGTAGTCATTGAGGCTGATGGTAAAACAATATCTGGAACATACAATAACGGCACTACTTTCTTAACATATGGTTTAAATGATCCAAAATTAGTTGATGATCTTTTGTCTAATAATATAGAAATCCTTACAGAACCACCTGCAAAGCCATCTTTATTTCTGCAGATATTAATTCAGTGGTTCCCGATGTTACTTCTTATAGGAGTATGGTTATTTTTTATGAGACAAATGCAAGGCGGCGGCGGCGGTAAAGGCGGTGCTATGTCATTTGGTAAAAGTAAAGCAAAGATGATGAATGAAGATGAGAATAAAGTAACTTTTGCTGATGTTGCAGGAGTTGAAGAAGCTAAACAAGAAGTTGAAGAATTAGTAGAATTTTTAAGAGATCCATCAAAATTTCAAAAACTTGGTGGAAAAATCCCCAAAGGTGTATTGTTGGTTGGGTCACCAGGAACTGGTAAAACATTATTAGCTAAAGCTATAGCAGGTGAAGCGAAAGTTCCATTTTTTACAATATCAGGTTCTGATTTTGTTGAAATGTTTGTTGGTGTTGGAGCTTCAAGAGTTAGAGATATGTTTGCTCAAGCAACAAAACATGCACCGTGTATTATATTTATAGATGAAATTGATGCTGTTGGTCGACATAGGGGCGCAGGTGTAGGTGGAGGTCATGATGAAAGAGAACAAACACTTAACCAATTGTTAGTAGAGATGGATGGTTTTGAGGGGCATGAAGGCACTATAGTTATAGCGGCTACTAACAGACCAGATGTTTTGGATCCTGCTTTACTTCGCCCAGGAAGATTCGACAGACAAGTAGTAGTTCCTCTTCCAGATATAAGAGGTAGAGAGAAAATATTGAAAGTTCATATGAGAAAAGTACCTGTATCTGAAGACGTTGAGCCTTCTATTATAGCAAGAGGCACACCAGGTTTCTCTGGAGCAGATTTAGCAAACTTAGTTAATGAAGCAGCTTTATTTGCTGCAAGAGCAAGTAATAGTAAAGTAAGTATGGTTGAATTTGAAAAAGCTAAAGATAAAATTATGATGGGCGCAGAAAGAAAATCAATGGTTATGAGTGAAGATGAAAAAAAACTTACTGCATATCATGAGTCAGGTCACGCTATTGTTGGAAGATTAGTGCCTGAGCACGACCCTGTACATAAAGTTACAATTATTCCTAGAGGAAGAGCCTTGGGAGTAACAATGTTTCTACCTGAAGACGATAGGTATAGTAACAATAAACAAAGATTAGAAAGTCAAATTTGTACGCTTTACGGTGGAAGAATAGCTGAAGAATTAATTTTTGGAAAAGATATGGTTACAACAGGTGCCTCAAATGATATTGAAAGAGCTACTGAAATTGCAAAAAATATGGTTACAAAATGGGGCTTGTCCGAAAAGATGGGGCCTATGTCATATTCTGACGAAGACGGAGAAGTTTTTCTTGGAAAATCTGTAACACAACACAAAACAATGTCTGATGATACCGCAAGAGACATAGATAATGAGATAAGATTATTGGTTAATAATTCTTATGAAAGAGCTACAAAAATGATAAAAGATAATATTGATAAGTTGCATGCAATGACAGACGCATTAATGACATATGAAACTATAGATAAAGATCAAATAGATGATATCATGGCTGGAATAAAGCCTCGCCCACCAAAAGATTGGGATGATAATGATGATAATGATAAAAAACCGTCTAGCCGTGAAGAAGTTAAAAAATCAGGATTTACTGATACAGCTAGCTCACATTAGAAAGAAAAATGCCTAAGAGGTATTTTGGTACAGATGGTATTCGTGGAGAATTTGGTGTAGAACCTCTAACAAATGAGTTTTTTATAATACTAGGGCTTGCAATAGGAAGATCACTCCTTGCATCTAATAATTGCAAAAAGAAAGTTATATTTGGTTGCGATACAAGAGAATCCTGTTCTAAAATTATAGATCAAATATCTATAGGTCTTCAAGAAGAAGGTTGTGAAATTCACAATACTTCAGTTGTCCCAACTCCTGCAATTGCTTTTTATACAAAAAAAGAAAATTATGATTTAGGGATTATGGTAAGTGCGTCTCACAATTTATACAAAGATAATGGTATTAAGATTTTTAACAAAGATGGATTTAAAATTTCAATAGATGATGAGAATCATATTGAAGATTATATAGAGAATATTAAAGGCAAAAATATAAAATTAGATTATTTAAGCTCTAGTAACAAATTAAAAAATATTAATATCTCAAACGAATACATAGACTTTTGTTTAAAAACAATTAAATCTAACAATACAAAAATGCATTTAACATTAGATTTAGCAAATGGTTCAAACTACAATATAGCTCCAAAGGTTTTTAAGAAAGCAGGTTATGATATAAGTGTAATAAATGATAAGCCAAATGGTATAAATATTAACGATAAATGTGGTTCAACATATCTTAATCATTTGCCAAGCATCATTAAAGATAATGGCTCTAAATTCGCTATATCAATGGATGGAGATGGAGATCGTCTTTTAGTTGTAAATGAAGATGGTAAAGTTTTAGATGGTGATGACATTCTTTATACAATAATAAAAGGTAAAAATATTTTAAATGAAAATATAAAAGGAGTAGTGGGAACCACTATGACTAATTATGCGTTTGAAAAATTCCTAAAAGAAGAAGGTATTGATTTTATTAGAGCTAATGTTGGTGATAAAAATGTCATGGAAAAAATGCTTAAGAACAATTATGTTTTAGGTGGAGAAGCTTCGGGTCATATTCTCATGTTAGATAACTCATCTTCCGGAGATTCAATAATAGCTGCTTTACAATTCTTATATTATTCTGATATTCTTAATAAAAAAAGTATAAATAGTTTTTTAAAAAAATATCCACAAAAAATTACAAATTTATTAATTGATAAATATCTTCCAGAAAACATAATAAATATTGCGATTAAAGAAGCTTCTGATAAATTCTCGAATAATGATTTAAGATTAATTATTAGAAAATCTGGGACAGAAAACTGCATTAGGATTATGGTTGAGGCAAAAGAAGCAGAGCGAGTAAATAGCGCTTCGAAAGAAATTAAATATTTTATTAAAGATAAGTTAACTACACTATTATCATGAAAAAAATTATTGCTGCCAATTGGAAAAATAACGGAAGTAAAAAATTTATAAAAGATTATTTTGATTATTTCCTTAAAAATTTAGTTTCTAATAATGAAATAATTATTTTTCCACCAGACCTTTATATAGACAAATTAAACCATTATAGAGATAAAGATAATTTTAATCTTGGTGGTCAAAATATGACTTATGTATGTGATGATGTAACTCAAACAAGCGGTCATTCAAGTGATATGTTTATTGATAATGGTTGTAATTATATTTTAGTTGGGCATTCAGAAGTAAGAGGGCAATATACTGCATGTAATGAAGCTGCTAAATCTTTGTATGTTTCAAATGATCTTCAGGTTATTTTCTGCATTGGTGAAAGCGCAGATGCCAAAAAGAATGGTAATACTCAAAACGTATTAATAAAACAGCTTGAAGACTTGTGCAAAAAAGGAAATTATCCAAAGGTAAACCCCAAGAAGGTTATAGTTGCTTACGAGCCAGTATGGGCAATCGGAACTGGTAACATTCCAAAAATTGATGATATTTCTTTTATACATAGATTCATTAAAACTTATGTTTCAGAAAACCACCCTTTCTTGAAAGAAAAAGATATAATGGTGCTTTATGGTGGGAGTGTAAGCTTAAAAAATGCTCAAGATATACTAAGTGCCCGATATGTTGACGGGGTTTTAATTGGCGGAGCTTCCCTAGACGCAGAAGAATTTACAAAAATATGTAATTTAAAAATTTAAGGAATTTATATGATTTATACAATTTTATTAGTAGTTGCAGTAATTTTATCAATTTTGATAATATTTTTTATTTTAATGCAGCAAGGTAAAGGTGATGCTAGTGGAATGTTTGGCGGTGGTTCATCTGGAGCAGTATTTGGTGCCTCTGGCGCAGGTAATTTTATAACAAAGTTAACAACTTTTTTAGTAGTTCTATTTTTTTTAAATTGCTTAGCTCTTGCTTATTTAGCTAAAAGTAAAGTTTCTGATACTAGTGTTATTATTTCAAATGATACCCAAAGCAATGAAAGTTCTATAAGTAATTCTTCTGAAAAATCTAATCCGAAAAATAACTTGGGTGATGACTTAGTTATTCCTGACTAAATAAATTAAGCCGATGTGGTGGAATTGGTAGACACGCTGTCTTGAGGGGGCAGTGGCGAAAGCTGTGCCGGTTCGACTCCGGCCATCGGCACCAATTTTTTATAAGCCATTGATATTTAATACCTATTTCTCTCTCTATATAGGTTGTGTATATGCCCTCATAAAATTATTTTTTCATTTTTTTGTTGTAATATCTTTTTATTATGGTGTAATTTATATTCATATTAAGGATAATATTATTATGTTAAATAACTTTTTTTTAATTACTAATTTAAATAATATTAGTTATTTTTTATTTATAAATAATAAATCAATTAAGTATTATGTTAAATAATTACTTTCCAATATTCTTGTTCATAATTGTAAGTGTTGCGATAGGAGCTATGCCAATAATTGCTTCTAGATTAATAAATAGGGGTGAAAAAAATAAAGCAAAAAATTCTGCCTATGAGTGTGGGTTTGAGAATTTTAGTGATGCACGTATGCAATTTGATATTAGATTTTATTTAGTGGCAATATTATTTATTATTTTTGATCTAGAAATTGCTTTCTTATTTCCTTGGGCAGTTGCACTTGATGATCTTGGCACTAGTGGTTTAGTTGCAATGAGTATTTTTTTATTAATTTTAATCATTGGCTTTATTTATGAATGGAAAAAAGGAGCCCTTAACTGGGACTAAATTATGGATATTATCGAATCGCTAAATAATAATAGTAATGGCTATGTTACAACATCATCAAAAGAGTTAATCAATTGGGCTAATACTGGGTCAATGTGGCCTATGACATTTGGTTTAGCATGCTGTGCTGTTGAAATGATGCATGCTGGTGCAGCAAGATATGATCTTGATCGTTTTGGAATGATGTTTAGGCCTAGCCCGAGGCAATCTGATGTAATTATTGTAGCTGGAACATTGGTAAATAAAATGGCTCCTGCCTTAAGAAAAGTTTACGATCAAATGGCCGATCCAAAATGGGTAATTTCTATGGGCTCTTGTGCAAATGGAGGAGGTTATTATCACTACTCATATTCTGTAGTAAGAGGTTGCGATAGAATAATTCCAGTTGATATATATGTCCCTGGATGTCCGCCCACTGCAGAAGCTCTACTATATGGTATTTTGCAGCTTAAAAATAAAATTCATAATAAAAAATCTATCAAAAGATAATTGTATAAAAAAATACCAGGTATTGAATTATGAACAATAAAAATACACCGAACAATAATCAACTAAAGACTTTATTTGATAAAGATTTCTCAAAGTTTTGTTTTAGTTTTGAAGACAAAAATACCGTGGTATTTGAGGAAGAAAATTTAATAGAAGTAATGACTCTTTTTCATGAAAATGACCTTTTACAATTTGAAATTTTAATTGACATTATTGCAGTAGATTACTCAGATTTTGGAATTAGCGAATGGAATGCTAAAAATGCAAATAATAAGGGTTATAGTAGAGGAATAACAAAAGATAGTAGCGGACGATATACTTACGAGACCTCCAAAAAAAATCACAACCAACCAAAAAAAAGATTTGCAGCAATATATAACTTATTATCTGTGACTTCAAATTTTAGGCTAAATGTAAAATTTTATTGTAATGAGGATGATACACCGTCGTTATCATCTGTCACATCAATATGGTCATCTGCGGATTGGTACGAAAGAGAAGCATATGATTTACTCGGTATAGTTTTCACAGGCCATCCAGATTTAAGAAGATTACTAACTGATTATGGTTTCATTGGTCACCCACTCAGGAAAGATTTTCCTTTGATAGGTAACGTAGAAGTTAATTATGACCTAGATAAAGAGAGAGTTGTTTATCAACCCGTAACAATTAAGCCTAGAGTTTTGATACCAAAAGTCATAAGAGGTAATGATAAAGAGGAGGGCCCAAGTGGCTGAAATAAAAAGTTTCACAATGAACTTTGGCCCTCAGCATCCCTCGGCTCACGGAGTTCTTAGATTGATTCTGGAGTTAGAAGGTGAGGTGATAGTTAGGGCAGATCCACATATTGGATTACTTCATAGGGGCACAGAAAAATTAGCAGAGAGTAAGCCTTATAACCAAAGTATTGGATATATGGACAGACTGGATTATGTGTCAATGATGAGCAATGAGCATGCATATGTTTTAGCAATAGAGAAATCATTAGGGATTGAAATTCCCGAGAGAGCTAAATACATCAGAGTTATGTTTGACGAAATTACAAGAATACTAAATCACTTGCTTTGGCTTGGAGCTCACGCACTAGACATAGGAGCTATGAGTGTTTTCTTATACGCATTTAGAGAAAGAGAAGATTTAATGGATTGCTACGAGGCAGTATCTGGCACAAGAATGCATGCAACCTATTATAGACCTGGAGGAGTTGCCAAAGATCTACCTTTACATATGCCAAAATATGAAGAATCAAAATGGAAGTCAAAAAAAGAAGTAACAAAGCTTAATGAATCTAGAGAAGGTACGCTTTTGGATTTTATCGAGGATTTTACAAATAGGTTTCCTAATTGCGTAGATGAATATGAGTCGTTGCTAACAGATAATAGAATTTGGAAACAAAGAACAGTAGATATAGGTATTGTTACCAAAGAAAGAGCATTTCAACTTGGTTTTACAGGGCCAATGTTAAGGGGCTCTGGAGTTGCATGGGACTTAAGAAAAAAACAACCATATGAAGTTTATAAAGAAATAGATTTTGATATTCCAATTGGAACTAATGGCGATTGCTATGATAGATATTTAGTAAGAATGGAAGAAATGAGGCAATCAAATAAAATTATTAAGCAGTGTATTAAGTGGTTAAATAATAATAGTGGAGAAGTAATCTCAAATAATAATAAAATAACTCCACCTAGCAGAGATGAAGTTAAGGAAGATATGGAATCCTTAATATATCACTTTAAATTATTCACAGAAGGATACTGCATACCAGAAGGAGAAGTATATTGTGCGGTGGAGCACCCCAAAGGAGAATTTGGAGTTACATTAATTTCAGACGGCTCAAATAAACCTTATAGATTAAAAATGCGCGCCCCAGGTTTTCCACATTTAGCAGCTTTAAATGAAATGGTTAAGGGACACATGATATCTGATGTTGTTGCAATCATTGGAACGCAAGATATCGTGTTTGGAGAAATTGATAGGTAAAAATTATGCAAGATAATAGTACATACAAAATATCTAGTGAGGTTTCTTCAAAAATAAATAAATGGTTATTAAAGTTTCCTGATGGTAAAAAAAAGCCAGCAATAATATATGCTTTGCACTTAATCCAGAAAGAAAATAAGTATATTAAAAGTATACACGTTGATGCGTTAGCAAATTTTTTAAATTTAAAAAATATAGATGTTTATGAGATTGCTGCATTTTACTCAATGTTTGAGCTAGAGAAAATAGGTAAACATACAATATCAGTATGCACAAACGTATCTTGCATGTTAAATGGTTCTGATGAAATTCTTTCTTATCTTGAAAGTAAATTAAAAATTAAAGTCGGCAGATCATCGGACAAATATTTTTTAAAAGATGAAAGAGAATGTTTGGCGGCATGCTGTGGAGCACCAATGATGCAAGTTGATCATAAGTATTATGAGAACCTAACGAAAGAAAAAATTGATAAGATAATTACCGAGATAGAAAATGAATAATAATATAAGGGTTAATGAATTATGTTACTCGACACTATCCAGCAAAAATCCTAATTCATTTGATACCTATGTAAGTCTAGGTGGTTACTCTACCTGGAAAAATATCGTTACGACATCTTATGATAGAAAAGAAATTATTGAAACTATACTAAAATCAGGTTTGAGAGGAAGGGGCGGCGCAGGATTTCCAACAGGAAGAAAATGGAGTTTTATAAATCAAGATTCAGAAGACATCAAATATCTTGTGTGCAATGCTGATGAATCAGAACCTGGAACGTGTAAAGACAGAGATATTTTAAGATATAATCCTCACGCTCTAATAGAAGGAATGTTGATTGCAAGTTATGCAATAGGCGCTAATACCGCTTATTGCTATTTAAGGGGCGAGTTTATGGATGACGTCTATTCTAGCTTTAAAAAAGCACTAGCAGATGCTTATGAAAATAAACTAATTGGAAACAATATATTAAAAACAAATATTAATATTGAGCTTCATGATTTAATTGGAGCGGGAGCGTATATAGTTGGTGAAGAGACTGCAATGCTAGAATCAATAGAGGGCAAAAAAGGATTTCCAAGATTTAAACCACCTTTTCCTGCTGTAAAAGGTCTATTTGGTTCCCCAACAATTATTAATAACGTGGAAACTTTAGCATCAGTCCCTAAAATTATGGAAAATGGTCCTGAGTGGTTTAAGTCAGCTGGAACAAAAGATAGCCCAGGATTTAAATGTTTTTCTGTATCAGGGCATGTAAATAAACCAGGTAATTACGAGATTCCACTCGGCACACCTTTTAAAAAATTACTAGAATTAGCTGGTGGAATGAAAGATGGCAAAAAAATTAAGGCCGTCATACCTGGTGGATCTTCGGTCCCAGTTGTTCCGGGTAAAGTCATGCTTGAAACAAATATGGATTATGAATCTATTACTCAAGCAGGTTCTCTGCTTGGCTCTGGGGCAGTAATAATTATGGATGAAGATACAAATATGGTTGAAGTTATTCATCGAATTGCCAGATTTTATTATTCTGAATCTTGTGGTCAATGCACTCCTTGTCGAGAAGGTACAGGATGGATGTTTAAAATTATTGATAAAATACTTAACGGAAAAGCCAATCTTGAAGATATTAAAACTCTTGAGTCAATTCCTAGTATGATTTCAGGAAGCACAATATGCGCTTTGGGAGATGCAGCAGCAATGCCAGTTGAAAGCTTTATAAAACATTATAAAAATGAATTTTTACGTTACATTAATCACGAAAATCAAAACAAAGAAAAAATTTTTAGTTCTAATAATAACAATGAATTTGTATTGCAAAAAAAATGAAAATTAAAATAAATAACAAAGATTGCAAATTTGAAAAAGGGGATACATTAATTCAGGTAGCTGATAGAAACGGAATTCATATACCAAGATTTTGTTATCATGATAAATTATCCATAGCTGCAAATTGCAGAATGTGTTTAGTAGAACAAGTCGGCATAAATAAACCTCAGCCAGCATGTTCAACTCCAGCAATTGAAAATCAAGAGTATTTTACAAAATCTGAGTTAGCTATGACCGCTCAAAAAAATACTATGGAGTTATTATTGATCAATCATCCTCTTGATTGTCCGGTCTGTGATCAAGCTGGAATGTGCGAATTACAGGATCAGGCTTTAATGCATGGAAGAGTTAAATCTAGATATGAACAAGAAAAAAGAGTAGTAATAGATCATAATATTGGCCCTTTAATTAAGACCAATATGACAAGATGTATTCATTGCACAAGATGCGTTAGATATGGAGAAGAAATAGCTGGTATAAAAGAATTTGGGGTAATTGGAAGAGGAGAGAGTATGGAGATTAGAACATACTTAACTTCTGCTATTAATTCACCAATGTCAGGAAACATGATTGATATATGTCCAGTAGGAGCATTAAATGCAGCGCCATCTCATATGAAAGGAAGAACTTGGGAACTTGAAGAAGTGAAACATATATCTTCTCATGATTGTGTTGGCTCAAATATGAGTTTGCATATATTAGATAATAATGTGTTTCGAGTAGTGCCTCATGAAAATAAAAAAATAAATGAAGTATGGATTTCTGATAGAGATAGATTTTCATACGAAGCAATTGATCATAATGATAGGGTAAAAAAACCAATTGCAAAAATAAATGGAAGGCATACAGAAGTTGAATGGGACCAAGCCTTTGATATTATAAAAAAAAGAATGAGTGAAATTGACGCTAATAAATCTGCAGGTTTTATTAGCGCTAACTCTACAGTCGAAGAACAATATCTTTTTCAAAAATGGCTGCGCGAGAATAATATAGATAATATAGATCACAGAGTTTCCCAGAGTAATTTTGATCATAACGATAAAGATTTAATGTCGAAGCTTGATATTCCGATAAAAGATATAGAAAACTCTAAATCAATATTATTAATAGATAGCAATATTACATATGATCAGCCAATATTATCTCATAAAATCAGAAAAGCTTTTTTAAAAGATGCCAAAATAAATTCTATTCATACGTATAATTATAAATATAATTTTGATACAAATAATTCTTTACTAGTAAATCCTAATTTTTTATCAGAAACCTTAATTGATATTGTAGAGTATCTGTCTGTGGTAACCGTAAATGACAAGACTTTAAAAAACTTTAATATTCCAGAGGGCGTTAAGAAAAATTTCAAAGGTTTAAATAATAATAGTATTATAGAAATTAGCAATGATCTTTTAATTAATAATTCATTAATTCTTCTTGGTTCAAATTTAATTAATCATCCAGAATTTCAGTTATTTAAGGTTCTAACTAATATAATTTCTATATTAACAAAATCACACAAAGGCTATATTGGTGAAAAAAGTAATGAGACAGGAGCTTGGCTAACTGGCTGTTACCCAAGTAAAAATAAAAATTTAAATCTCGATGGCAAAATTGGTTTAAATGTGTATGAGTCAATTCAGGAAAAACTTGATTTATATATTATTTATAATTTAGACCTAATAGATTTTTATCATTATTCTGAGTTACAGGAGTCCCTAGATAGCGCAAAGTTAGTCATAGGTTTCCAAAGTTTTGTCACCGAAGAAGATAAACATTATTACGACATAATATTACCTTTAGCTACAACATATGAGAGCCCTGGAACTTTTATTAATATTGAGAACGAGTGGCAGTCTTTTGTACAAGGATGCACTCCACATTATACTTCAAAAGAAGGTTGGAAAATTTTAACAAAATTAAGATTAATGCAATCTACAGGTGTTGATAAATCTTTGGATTACATTGATATATTGAACGAAGTAGATTCTGTCGTAAGAAATGATACATTGCATGTAAAAAATAATTTAGATGATTTTGATGTAAAAAAAATTTCTAGTAACAAATCTTTAACTAGGTGCGGAGGTAAAAGTAGTTATTATACTGACAATATTGTTCGGAGAGCACCTTCTTTGAATCTCGTAAACTCTAGTACTAATTTAGTTAGTGTTAATAAAAAAACCTTAGAGCAAAATAATATAGATTTATCTAAAAATAAGGTTATTGTTAAACAAGGTCAAAATACTCTATTAGCAGAACTAGTAATAGATGAAAATGTTTCAGATGACTGCGTATATATTATTAATTCTAATAAAGAACATTATGATTTAGGAAAGCAATATCAAACCATAAGAATTGAAAATGTCTGATTTTATATTTAATAATTTAGATTTATTTTTTGTTTATTTTAATGAACTAAGTACTTTGCCCCACACTTTAATGTTGATTACTTTAATTATGGTGCCACTATTAGTTTTGGTTGCGTATTACACTTATGCCGAAAGAAAAATTATTGCCTCGATGCAGGGTAGACTAGGACCAAATGTTGTAGGCCCCAAGGGTCTAATGCAGCCTTTTGCGGATGGTGTAAAATTATTTTTTAAAGAAATAATTATACCGACTGATTCAAATAAATTTTTATTTTTATTAGCACCAGTCATTACCTTTACAGTCGCTTTTGCAGCATGGGCAGTCATACCATTTGATAGTGTAATGGTTTTAGCAAATATTAATGCGGGGCTTTTATATATTTTAGCTATGACATCCTTGGGAATATATGGAATTATAATCGCTGGCTGGGCATCAAATTCTAAGTATGCCTTATTAGGCGCGATGAGATCAGCTTCTTTAATAATAGCTTATGAAATAGCCATGGGCTTTTCTCTTGTTGGAGTCATAATGATTTCTGGAAGTTTGAATCTTGGTGATATTGTAAACATACAAAAAGGCACAATTTTTAATTGGCTATGGTTACCACTATTTCCCTTATTTATAATTTATTTTATCGCAGGTGTGGCAGAAACAAATAGAGCTCCTTTTGATGTGGCCGAAGGAGAGTCTGAGTTAGTTGCGGGATTTCATGTTGAGTACTCTGGAATGGGTTTTGCAGTTTTTTTTATAGCTGAATACGCAAATATGATACTAATTTCAGCATTAACAGCGCTTTTATTTTTTGGAGGATGGCTTTCCCCATTTAGTGTTGATAGTCTAGGGAGTTTTGAGATAAATGATTATCTGAGTTACATTCTATTATTTTTTATTAATGATGGTATTCATTGGTTTATTATTAAAACATTCTTTTTTATGTTTTGTTTTATATGGTTAAGAGCTACTTTCCCAAGATATCGCTACGATCAAATTATGAGATTAGGTTGGAAAATTTTAATTCCAATAACCTTAATATGGATATTTGTAGAAATGTTACTTATTTATTATAAAGTCGAACCTTGGTTTGCATAAGGAAAATATATGTTTAAAAATTATATAAAAAGTTTTTTTCTTTACGAGTTGTTACTGGGCATGAAAGTAACATTTTTAAATATGTTTAAGAAAAAAACTACATTAAACTATCCGCATGAAAAAGCACCTCAATCACCAAGATTTAGAGGCTTGCATGCCTTGAGAAGATACCCGAGTGGAGAAGAAAGGTGTATAGGATGTAAACTTTGCGAGGCTGTGTGTCCTGCTCTAGCAATCACAATTGATACTGAAGAAAGAAATGATGGAACTAGAAGAACTACTAAATACGATATAGATCTTTTCAAATGTATATTTTGTGGTTTTTGTGAGGAGGCATGCCCTGTTGATGCGATAGTTGAAACAAGAATATATGAGTATCATTTTGAAGAACGTGGAGAAAATATTTTATCAAAAGGTGATCTACTAAAAATTGGCGACAAATTTGAAGATCAAATAACAATTGATCAATCAGATAAAGCGCAGAGATTATAATTATGGATATAATAACAATTTTATTTTATTTGGTTACTTCAGTAATTATTTTATCTTCCATGAGCTTAGTTATCCTAAATAATACAGTTCATGCAGCACTACTTTTAGTTTTAATATTTTTTAATAGCGCGATACTTTGGCTAATGTTGAAAGCAGAATTTTTAGCAATAGTTCTTGTTTTAGTTTATGTTGGCGCAGTATTAGTTTTATTTCTTTTTGTAATTATGCTTTTAGATATACCTATTAAGAAAAATATTAGTCAAAAACTATATCTTCTTTTCTCTGTCACTATATCAATAATAATGTTTGCGGAACTATATATGGTAATTTTTTATCATGATTTTGTTGCGTCTGTACCCACATCTGCAAATAGCGCCTTAGAATTTAATAATACTTACGAAATAGGCTTATCATTATTTACAAATTATATATTTTCTTTTGAAATTACTGCTTTTATTTTACTCGTCGCAATAATAGCAGCTATAGCAATTAATATGACGGGAAGACAAAGATCATTAAGGCAAGATCCTGGAAAGCAGATTTTAGAAAATAAGAAATCAAGACTTAAAATTATAAAGGATGAAGATTTATGATAACTATGTCTCATTATCTTGTATTTAGTGCATTGCTATTTTGCATAAGTGTCGCAGGTATATTTATTAATAGAAAAAATATATTACTACTCTTAATGTCAATAGAATTAATGTTGTTAGCAGTTAACACAAACTTTATAGTTTTTTCGCATTATAGTAACGATATTACAGGCCAAGTTTTTGTATTTTTCATTTTGGCAGTCGCGGCTGCTGAATCTGCTATTGGTCTTGCAATAATAGTTTCATTATTTAGAATTAGAAATTCTTTAGAAATTAATTTAATTAATAATCTTAAGGGCTAGATTAATGGAATCAATCTTATTATTAATACCAATTTTATTACTTGCGAGTTCTATAATAATTGGCTTAAGCTCAGATTCTCTAAATAAATTTTATTCTGGAGTAATAAGTACATCTTTAGTTTTTTCTTCTTTAATTTTATCAATTATTGTTTTAATAAAAATATATTCTAGCAATGATGAAATATATTATGATAATTTCTACGACTGGATATCTATAAATGGATTAAATATTGGTATTGGATACCTTATAGATAAGTTTTCTTCAATTATGCTAGTCGTTGTTTTATTTATTTCCTTCGTTGTGCATGTTTACAGTATTGGCTATATGAAGCATGAGGAGGATTTTAAAAGATTCTTTTCATATATAGCGTTATTTACTTTTTCCATGATATTGCTTGTCATGTCTAATAACTTGATTCAATTATTTATAGGTTGGGAAGGTGTTGGTTTAGTATCTTATTTACTAATTGGTTTTTTTTATAAAAAAAGTTCAGCAATTAAGGCAAATCTAAAGGCTTTCTTGATAAATCGCATAGGTGATATGTTTTTCATTCTTGGAATTGTAATGATTTATTCATTGTTTGACTCTTTTGACTACAGAACTATGTTTTTAAATCTTGATTCAGTTAATCTTAGTAATCTAGAAACATACTTTGGTTTAAATTACATTGATTTTGCATGTTTATTATTATTTATTGGTGCCATGGCAAAGTCTGCGCAAATACCTTTACATGTCTGGTTACCAGACTCTATGGAAGGACCTACTCCAATATCCGCTTTAATACATGCTGCAACAATGGTTACAGCAGGAATATTTATGGTAGGTAGGTTAGCGCCTTTTTACGAGCTAACAGAATTTACCACAGATTTTATTTTGATAATTGGTGCTTCTACAGCATTATTTATGGGTCTTATAGCAATATTTGAAAATGATATTAAAAAGGTAATAGCTTATTCAACTATCTCTCAGTTAGGTTATATGGTTTCTGCACTTGGTATCAATGCATACACGGTATCTTTTTTTCATTTATTTACACATGCTTTTTTTAAAGCATTGTTATTTTTATGTGCGGGGTCAGTAATAATGTCTCTTCATCATAATCAAGATATTAGAAAAATGGGGGGTCTAAAATCTAAGCTTCCAGTGACATACGCATGTTTCTTAATAGGAACATTATGCATTATTGGTTTCCCACTTACATCAGGATTCTTTTCAAAAGATCTTATTCTAGAAGTAATGCTTTATGAGGAGACAACTATATCGTTTATAGCATATATAATGTTGCTAATTGGTGCTTTAGTTACAACAATATATTCTTTAAGACTTATGTTTATAGTATTTTATGGAAAATACAGAGGTGGAGACGTTGAAGAGATATCAGAACAATCAAACATAATATTAATACCTTTAATTTTGTTAGCAGTCTTATCGCTAACTTCAGGATATATAATTAAAGTATTTGTAGACTTACCAATATTTATGTATGGGATAAAAGATATACATTATGATGGCATGGTTACATACATTGAGCATGGGATACTTTCTCCTGCAACATTAACACTAGTACTAGGATTTTTTATAGCAAAAAAATTATATAAAGATAATAAGGAATTCTTATTTTTAGAAAATAATTTTTTAGTTGAAATAAAAAAAGTAATAAAGACCAAATATAAGTTTGACGAATTATTTTTATATAGCTCTGATGTTTTGAAAAAAACTTCAATATTTGTAACTCATAAGCTTGATATTGGAATAATAGAAAATGTTTTTGTAAATGGTGTTCCAAAAAAAATAAATAGTTTTTCAAAAATTTTAAAAAAAACAAGTAGTGGATATTTATACCATTATGCTTTTTCAATAGTATTTTCACTTGTTGTTATTTTCGGAATAATTTTAGTGAGAGTTCTATGATAGCTAATATTCTATCTTCATTAATTTGGCTGCCAATTATTTCTGGCTTTTTAATTTTATTCTGCAGTAAAAAAGTTTCATATTTAAATATTTATAATATATTTATTAACTTCATAGTTTTTTTACTATCAATATTTTTATTAATTAATTTTAATGAAAGTTCCCCAGAATTTCAGTTCGTAGAAAATATTCATTGGATACCCTCATTAAATATATTTTACTATTTAGGTGTTGATGCTATATCTGTATTATTAATTCTATTAAATACTATTATTTTTTTAATAGTTTCAATTTATAATTCAACGTTATCTTTGAAGAAAACAAATCACTATTACGCAAGTTTTCTGATTGCAAATGGTTTAACAATTGGTGTTTTTTGCGCCCTTGATGCAATTTTGTTTTATATTTTTTTCGAGGCTCTATTGATACCCATGTTTCTTATAATAGGGATTTGGGGTGGAGCCAATAGAATCTATGCTTCTATAAAATTCTTTATTTATACTTTTTTAGGATCTATCTTATTATTAATATCATTTCTATATATTAATTCGTCTATTTCATCCTTTAATGTAAATTCTTTTTATGGTGCTAATTTTTCTCTTATTGAGCAAGAATGGCTTTTTATGGCTATGGCAATAGCTTTTGCTATAAAAATTCCTATGTTTCCTTTTCATACTTGGTTGCCAGATGCTCACGTAGAAGCACCAACATCAGGCTCGGTTGTTTTGGCGGCAATTTTGTTAAAAGTAGGTGCTTATGGTTTTATAAGATATGTATTGCCTGTTGTGCCGTTAGGAGCAATGTCTCTAGATATATATTTTATCGTACTATCGCTAATAGCAATAGTATATGTTGGTATTGTAGCTATTTCTCAAAATGACATGAAAAAGTTAATCGCTTACTCTTCAATTTCACATATGGGTTTTGTTACTTTGGGATTTTTTATAATTTTCCAGCTTTTTGACAACACCTCTTCAGCAAAGGATTTAGTTATTAGTTTATCAGGAAGTATGTATCAGATTATTTCACATGGTTTTGTTTCAGCAGCCTTATTTATTTGTGTTGGGTCAATTTATGATAGATACAAAACAAAAAAAATATCTGATTTGAGTGGGTTATTAAATCAGATGCCAATTTACAGCTGGTTTTTTGTTTTTTTTGCATTGGCAAATTGCGGACTTCCAGGAACATCGAGTTTTGTAGGGGAACTGCTAATCATTATGTCTGCATTTAAAGCAAATTTTATATATGCTTTTCTAGCTTCTGGAACCTTAATTATATCTGCAGTATATTCATTGTGGCTCGTAAAAAGAGTTATTTATGGCGAGATTAAAACTGATCTCAAAGAAAACTTAGATGCTAATTTTGTAGAGAGGTTCATATTATTTTCTCTTGCTCTAATAGTTATAATACTTGGAGTTTACCCTGACTATATGATGTCTTTTATGAATGTTACATTGCAGCATATAACTGAAAATATAATAATAAAATTATGATAATACATAACATAACAAATAGTTTAATAAATTTTATTCCTGAAGTAATTTTATTTACCATGTCAATGGTAATCCTTCTAGCTGGAACATTTGAATGTTTAAAAAAATATGTTTTTCATTTAACCGTTCTTTCAGTTATTGCAGCATCTTTAATAGGTATAAATTATTTATCCACTGACTCTCATTTGCTTTTTAATTCCTCACTGATTAAAAATAATATTACAGAGTTTTTTAAATATATTTGTTATTTTATATTTTTAATTCAAATAGTAATATCCAAAGAGTATTTGAAGCAAAATAATTTAATTTCCGGAGAATTCTATTCATTACTTATTTTTGCTTTATTGGGATGTTTTATAATAATTTCCGCAAACAATCTTATTGTACTTTTTTTAGGTATAGAGCTTTCATCATTAAGTTTATATTCTCTGATAGCTTTAAATAGGTCTAGTTTCTTATCAAGCGAAGCAGCAATTAAATATTTTGTTTTAAGTATTATCGCTTCAGCAATAATATTATTTGGTTTTTCATACTTATATGGAATTTCAGGTAGCATAAATATATTAGATATAACTAAATATGCTAATAATAATGAAATATCTAATTTGTATTTATTTTCATACGTACTAATATTTATAGGTGTAGCTTTTAAATTTGCAGTGGCGCCTTTTCATATGTGGCTTCCAGATGTTTATGAGGGTGCTCCTCTTCCTATAACAAATTTTATTGCTTCTATTCCAAAAATAGCTTTTTTTGTTTTTGCTTTCAGATTTTTAAATAATAATCCTATAATTGATGATGAAAATTTTTCAAAATTAATTCTTTTTTTAGGTATGTTTTCTATTTTTATAGGAAATTTGTTTGCTTTAGCTCAGAAAAAAATAATGAGAATGCTAGCTTACTCTGGAGTTGCTAATGCTGGTTTTATATTTATAGCACTATTTTCTGCTTTAGAAAATAATTTCTCTATTGCTGCATTTTATGTTGCTTCATATTCTATTACTACCGTTTCAGCAATATCAATCATCACATTTTTATCGTCAAAGAAATTTAATTTAATTTATATAAATGACTTAAAAGGTTTGGCTTCTAAGTCTGGATATATAGCAATACTATTAATGGTAACTTTACTCTCAACAGCTGGAATCCCTCTAACAATAGGATTTTATGCAAAATATCTTGTTTTGGATGCACTTGTTGACAGAAACTTAATTTTAATTGCAGTGATAGTTGTTCTTATGACTGTAGTTGGATTATATTATTACTTACGAGTAATTTGGTTTATGTTTTTTGAAACTGGTTTTAATAGTCTAATAAATACAAGTGGCAAATTTTCTATAATTATTTTATCTTTAATTCCGGCATCTATTTTACTAATATTTTTGTTTCCAGACCTAGTATTTAAGTATATTTTTGAGATACTTACTTGATAAATTATATTTCTTAAGTACACTGCCTACATACGGTGCGGGGTGGAGCAGTCTGGCAGCTCGTCGGGCTCATAACCCGAAGGTCGTAGGTTCGAATCCTACCTCCGCTACCAATTTGATTTTCTCTTAATTTAATTACATACAAAAGGTGCTTATGTCTGAAGATATGCGAAACATCGCTATTATTGCCCACGTTGATCATGGCAAAACTACTTTAATAGATTCAATATTAAAACAAAGTGGTACATTTAGAGATAATCAGCAAGTTGAAGAAAGATTAATGGACTCTGGAGACCTCGAGAAAGAGAGAGGGATAACTATTTTAGCAAAACCAACATCTGTTAATTGGAAAGATACTAGAATAAATATAATAGACACTCCAGGTCATGCAGATTTTGGTGGTGAAGTTGAAAGAGTACTGGGTATGGCAGATGGAGTTATTCTTCTAACGGATGCTGCAGAAGGCCCTATGCCTCAAACAAAATTTGTATTAGGAAAGGCATTGGCGCAAGGATTAAAACCAATAGTTATAATAAATAAAGTAGATAGGCCTGATGGAAGACCTGATGAAGTAATTGATGAAGTATTTGATTTATTTGTTTCCTTGGATGCTAATGATGAACAATTAGATTTTCCTATAATGTATGCCTCTGGAAGAGATGGATGGTGTGTGGGTGAACTTACAGACGAGAGAACAAATTTACATGCTTTGATGGATTTGATTTTAGATTACGTCTCTCCTCCTAGTGTGGAAATAGACAAACCTTTCGCAATGCTATCAACCTTATTAGACTCTGATCCATATCTTGGAAGATGTTTGATCGGAAGGGTTGAGCAAGGTTCTGCAAAAGTTAATGATAGTGTTAAATCAATTAACTTGAATGGGGATACTGTAGAAACAGGTCGACTAACAAAACTTTTGAGATTTAATGGAGCAGACAGGGTTCCAGTTAATGAGGTGCACGCAGGAGATATAATTTGTATAGCCGGCCTAACAAAGACATCAGTGGCAGACACGATATGTGATTCTGAAGTATTGATACCAATACAGTCTACACCCATAGATCCACCAACAATGTCAGTTACAATTCTAGTAAATGACTCTCCATTAGCTGGCTTGGAAGGAAAAAAAGTTACTTCAACAGCTATCAGAGAAAGACTTATGGCAGAAGCAGAAATTAATGTTGCAATAACATTTTCTGAAAATGACAACAGAGATGCTTTTGAAATTGGAGGAAGAGGTGAGCTTCAACTAGGTGTTTTAGTTGAACAAATGAGAAGGGAAGGTTTTGAATTAACAGTTTCCCGTCCAAATGTTCTTTATAAAACTGATTCTGATAATAATAGGCTTGAGCCAATAGAGGAAGTAACAATAGATGTAGACAAGGAATTTTCAAGTACTGTAATTGATGGTATGAATCAAAGAAAATCGGAAATGGTTGATATGAAATCTGCAGAAGGAGATAAAGTGCGTTTAATTTTCTTAGCGCCATCAAGAGGTTTAATTGGTTATCAAAGTAGATTTTTAACCGATACAAGGGGAACAGGTGTTATTAATAGAGTTTATCATTCATATGGAAAGTATAAGGGAGAAATGGGTTCTAGAAGAAATGGCGCATTAATATCAACTGAAACTGGAACAGCAGTAGCTTATGCAATTTTTAATTTGCAATCTAGCGGCATAATGTTTGTTGAGCCTCAGACAAAAGTTTATCAAGGAATGATAGTTGGAGAGCATAGTAAAGAGAATGATTTAGCTATAAATGTTTTAAAGGGTAAGCAGCTAACAAATGTAAGAGCTTCTGGTACAGATAAAGCAGTTACTCTAGTACCACCAAGAATTATGTCTTTAGAGCAAATGATGTCATATATAAATGAGGATGAATTACTTGAGGTTACACCTCAAAGTTTAAGGCTCAGAAAAAGATACCTTGATCCAAATGAGCGAAAAAGAAACTCTAAAGACCCAAAATAAAAGTATATTTTATAAAATACCTTCATATACTCGCTGAGTTTATTAATAAACTAACTTAGTAGATTTTGATTGGAAATATATGAAAATTATAATATTTTTAAATATGTTGATGTTTTGCCTGATCCAAAATATACTAGTAGGTGTAAAATATTAGACGTAAACTTTTTAAGTTTATATAGAGGCCCCTTAATGGGGTTTTTTTCGTCTAGGAGTTAAATTATTTAATACAAAAAGGTATTTTTAATTGAAAAATGAAATTTCAGAATTAATAAAACCAACAATTTTGTCTATGGGTTATGAGCTTTGGGGGCTAAATGTGGGGCAACAAAATAATTCTTTAAAATTCACTCTATATATAGATAGTGTGAATGGAATTAATATTGATGATTGTGAAAAGGTAAGTAACCAGGTTACACACTTATTAGATACTGAAGAAGTATGTGGATCAGAATATGTTCTTGAGGTTTCGTCACCAGGATTTGATAGAATATTGATAACAAAAGAACATTTTGACAGATATATAAAAGAAAAAGTTAAAGTAAAATTAAAATGGTTGGTAAATAACAGAAAGAACATAAAAGGTGTAATAAAAGAAGTTACAGATGATTGTGTAATTATTGACGATGAAAACGAAAGCTATGAAATTAAATATGATTCAATTGATAGTGCAAGATTAAAGATATAATCTGGAGAGATTAAAATGAGCAAAGAAATATTAAATGTAGTTGACGCTGTTTCTAATGAGAAAGGTGTAGATAAAGAAATTATTTTTAATGCTATAGAAATTGCTTTAGCTACAGCAACTAGAAAAAAATATTCTAAAGAAGTTGATGTTAGAGTTTCTATTGATAGAGATACTGGAGATTACACAACTTTCAGGAGATGGACGGTACTGTCAGATGATGATCCTGAGTTTACATCTCCGGACGCACAAATACTTCATGCATATGCAACTAGACAGCATGATGAAATAGAAATTGGTGATGCTATAGAGGAAGAAATTGAATCAGTTCCATTTGGAAGAATAGCCGCACATACTGCCAAACAAGTCATTGTGCAAAAAGTTAGAGAAGCAGAAAGATTGAGAGTTGTAGAGTCATACGAAGATAAAGTTGGCGAATTAATTATGGGTATTGTTAAGCGCGTAGAGCATCATGGTGTATTAATTGATTTAGGCAATAATACTGAGGGCTTTATAGAAAAAGATGATTTAATTCCAAGAGAGGCCGTAAGAAATGGAGATAGAATTAGAGCATATTTGAAAGAAGTTAGAGCTGAAGCAAAAGGCCCTCAATTATTTTTATCTAGAACGCACTCAGATTTTTTAATTAAACTTTTTAGTTTAGAAGTCCCAGAAGTGGGTCAAGATTTAATTGAGATTTTAAGTGCAGCAAGAGATCCAGGTGTTAGAGCAAAGATTGCTGTTAAGTCCAATGATCCGAGACTAGATCCTGTTGGAGCTTGCGTTGGAATGAGGGGCTCAAGAGTACAGTCAGTTTCAAATGAAATCGCAGGAGAAAGAATAGACATTATTTTATGGGATGATAATCCAGCTCAGTTTGTAATTAACGCTATGTCTCCAGCAGCAGTTTTATCTATAGTTATGGATGAAGAGTCAAAAAGTATGGATATAGCAGTTGAAGAAGAAAAGCTTTCTCAAGCTATTGGAAGAGGTGGTCAAAACGTAAAACTTGCTAGCCAACTAACCGGATGGGATCTAAATGTTATGACAGAAGGTCAAGTTGATGAGAAAAGTGAGGTCGAAACAAAAACTATTAGTGAAACTTTTGCTAAAGACTTGAATATCGCTCCAGAAATTGCATTAACATTAGCACAAGAAGGATTTTCTAGTGTTGATGAAATTGCTTACGCTCCACCAAAAGATATGTCTGAAATTGAGGCTTTTGATGAAGGAATAGTTGAAGAAATAAGAAATAAAGCTAGAGACTATTTGTTAAAACAAGCAATAAATCCGGAATCTTTAAATATGGATGCCGAACCATCTAAAGCATTATTAGAGATGGAAGGGATGACAAATGATTTAGCATTTGAATTAGCGTGTAGAGGAATAATAACTATTGACGATTTAGCAGATCAATCTGTAGATGAATTAATGCCAATAAATAATATGACAGAAGAGCTTGCGGGAAAATTAATTATGACAGCAAGAGCTCCAATGTTTGAAGGACAAAAATAAAAAATGACAGATATTACAGTTAAAGATTTTTCTAAAATAATTGGATTACCAGTAGCTCGTTTAATAGATC
>Ga0233426_10000102_pt1 | contig 95785 bp, 84 predicted proteins | sample SI_118_April2016_6_FD_179875 | JGI IMG/M metagenome (GOLD analysis project Ga0233426, IMG submission 179875) | Seawater microbial communities from Saanich Inlet, British Columbia, Canada - SI_118_April2016_10_MG | ecosystem: Environmental > Aquatic > Marine > Inlet | place: Canada: British...
CGATCAAAGTCGCTGAAGGTGTTTAAGAACCGCACCCGTAGGAGTAGTACCTCGAGATAAGCAGCAACGACCGCGGAATCTCCTGGTGCTGCGCTAACTTGCAGCTCGCCGCGCCGAATTAAATAGTTCAAATTTTGGATGGCGATTTGAGAGGATGTTGTTCGAACGAAAGATTGCCCTTCGCCTCGCACCGTCAAAGGTATCAACAAGAGACCGATTATCGTCAGCGATGTAATCCCGCACAACAGGCGACTCATCATCGCGCCGCTAAATGGGGAAATCGCGTCAGCGGAGCTACATTTTTTGCAGACACCTCCTCAGCGAGAACCACAACAAAGTCGGTTAGGAAAGCCATAGATGACGCTCTGATCTTGAAAAAAACAAGGCGCTTGTAACGCTTCCGCTAAATGCTAACTGCAAACACCCCACCCATGTACTCTTAAGATTTTATCAGCATTCAAAACATATGCTAAGGGAGAGATCAGTGCAGATGGAACTACAGCCCTGTCCGAACCTTTATCTTGCACCACGGAGGTGGTGCCGGGCTCTGACCGTCACCTGCCCAGAAAAGGGAAGACATCATTGGACTGACTGACATTGTCACTACCGACACCATCGGTGACAAAGACAACGTTACCAACAACCAATGCTGAATAGGATACGTCTATTACATCCTGAGTAATTGTCCGACCACCGCACTCGTCGTTGGCAGCTAAATTGAAGGCATCTAGCTCAACACCTAGATACTGCGAACAAGAGCCCGACGTTGTGTTCAAATACAATCTGTCATCCGCCAGAACAGTCGCAAATGTATCGTAACGACTTGGTCCAATTAATGAAGGGTCCAATAATATTTGATTGCCGCACTGCCCATCAAGGCCGTCGAAGAGCGCGAGGTTGCCACGTAGATTATTGGTGAACTTTTCCCAATCCGCTAGCGACGCCGCGTTGTATGCATCGCGGTTTACACCACGAGCAATTGGTTCATCAAAGGTCGAGACAAGCGCTGTTAAAATTGCGGGCCGACCTATTCTATCCATTTGTTTGCCCAATGTAGGCGGCGAAGGCGGCACCACCATGGGCGCTACGGAATCGGCCGAGTCACTGCAACCGACGAAAAATATGAGTGTACCAACGACGAAAAGCCAACGAAAAATCATCCTCATTCCCCTCAAATTCGATGGGTGGAACCCCAAACAGCAACAACGTCACCGCCAGCCGTCAGCAGGCTTCGATCTATTTGTAAAACCAATGCCAGCACAGACCTCAAAGCAAAACCGTCGCCGCCCGTGGCAAGTTGCGTTTGTAGCGCGGTTGAAGTGGCACTATCGAGAGTAGGGCAGCCTGCGGGGTCAAAAGTCAGGCCAGGCGCGGCGGTAACAACTGTCGCTACTGTTTCGTTAAAGCCGCTGGCGTTAAAGAAAAACGGGTCGTTTCTTTCTCCCGCAAATACTCTGACTAGCCCGGATTCACTCAAAAGGCCAAACTCACTGGATGCATCGCCGCTGACGTAATCTTCATTACCCACCCAGCATTCCAAGTTTTGATCACTGGCAAAGGTACAAATAACATCGACTTCTACTCCTGCTGCTGAAAATGTCTGAGCGCTTTCTACGCGAAAAGCGTATTGAACCGCATCAGAAAATGCAGCGACGGGAACCGTCATGACCAGATTTATATTGCGCGTGTCGGCTGTCGTCCAGGCATAAATATCTGCTATGTCAGTTGCTGGATCTGCAGTCACTGCTGGAGCGTCAGCATGGTCTGCTGCGAGGGAGGACAACGCTACCGCCAGCAAGAAAGCTACGACCAAGAAGCTCGCGCTATTCCTGATCAAAAGTTGTATGGCTGTGTGTACAGACAAAATCACCGAAACCCCTCTATTTACAACTGCACCCCTGCGCGCTTCAAGCTGCCTTACTAGGCTTGTGCTAAGTTATGTCGTTTGAGTATCTAAATTGGTGCGTGCCTGAAGCTAGCTTGAAACCGTATCAAGACTGACCTTTATTGACTACAGATGTCAACAACCACTAGCTCACGCCAGCACAGCATATTAAGGTCAGCATTCTTATTTTTCTGGCCTGACGAGCCGTCTGGATACTTTATAGGATCTTAATTTGGTGGAGGTGGCGGGAGTTGAACCCGCGTCCGTCAGTTCTCTGCCTTCGGCTCTACATGCATAGTTTGTCTATTATTTAACCGCTCACTGGCCCGGCAAACAGGGATTAAACGGCGAGCTTGCTTTAAGTTTAACTGCGTCAACCACAAGCGGGGTCTGACAGCGGTCCCATGAGTCGTGCCCTCGGTTTGAATACATGGGCACATCCGCCCCGAGGTAAGCTAAATAAAAATTAACCCGAAGGTTAGGTTTTTAGGCAGCTAGCGCGTAGTTTTCGTCATTGGCAACTATAAAGTTACAGTGATTGTTTTACGAGAGTCACTACCCTCTCGGCATGCACCTTAGGTTTCGTAACCAGCGTCGAAGCCAAGTCACCCCCCTTACTTTAGTATACGTCTATTTGTCGATGCGACCTAGCTGGCATTTTAGACCCCGAAAGACAGCTCATCTCATTTCTTCGTAAGAACCAGACCGTGTTAACATTTTTTATTTCCTACAGGTGCACACCATTAAAACTGCGATCATTCTTGCAAATCTTGGCACGCCGGACGAACCGTCGGCGCCCGCCATCAAGCGCTATTTAGCAGAGTTCCTATCAGACCCTCGCGTGGTTAACTTACCCCGCTCGATCTGGTTGCCCATTCTGCACGGGGTCATTCTTAAGACCAGACCCAAAAAACTCACCCATAATTATTCGATGATCTGGGGCACCCATGATGGCCCGATCAGGAATATCACGGCCGCGCTCACTCGGCGAGTCGCCAAATACTTTGACCGGAAATATCCTGAACGGGATTTGCACTTTTACACGGCAATGACTTACGGCAATCCTGCGCTTAAATCGATCCTAAACCAGGCGCAGGACGACGGTTGCAGCGAGTTCCTCGTCATCCCTTTATACCCACAGTATGCGGGCGCAACGACAGGCGCCGTCTTCGATAAATGGGTGACGGCAACGAACGATCAAATTGTTCCGAATTTCAGATTCATCAGCGAATACCACACGCATCCAAAATACATCCATGGATTAACGAAATCGGTCGAAAAATATAATCAAAAACTGATAGCAGGCGCTCACTTACTCTTTTCCTTCCACGGGATCCCAATGTCCCAAAGCGATGCAGGCGACCCCTACGCAGATCAATGTCAAGAAACAGCTCGTCGCGTGGCGCACGCCCTGGGCTTAACCAAAGATCAATGGTCGGTTGCCTTCCAGTCAAAATTTGGACCAGCGGCTTGGCTGACGCCCGCCACGATTGATCAAATGCGCGCCTTCCCAACGGCCGGCAAAAAAGATCTCGTGGTGATCTGCCCTGGATTTTCGGTCGACTGTCTAGAGACCATTGAAGAGATTAAAGTTGAAAACCAAGACGCCTTCTTTGCAGCAGGGGGCGAAGCTTTTCAATATGTTAAAGCCCTCAATGCCACCCAAGATCATGTTGCACTGATGGTGGCCCTCGTTGAGGAACACTTATTCGAACGCGAGCTTCGTGGTCGCACCCCACCTCGAGTCAATCTCAACCAGTTTTAAGGACGCTCAATGGAAATTAGGATGGACGGCCGGGTTGCCCTCATTACCGGTGGTAGTAAAGGCTTGGGTTATGCAATGGGATTAAAGTTTGCAAAATCCGGCGCGCAGGTCGCGCTCGCCGCTCGAACAGAAGCCGAGGTAAGGCAAGCCGCTTTGAGCATTACCCAAACCACAGGCCAAAAGGCCGTTGGTTACGCTTGCGATGTCGCCAATGCCGATGACATTAAACAACTCCACCAAGCGGTTACAACTGATTTCGAGCGCATTGATATCCTGGTGAATAATGCTGGGTTTGCGAAAGCTGGCGCCTTTGAAAGCGTCACCGATGATGAGTGGCAGTACGATTTAGATCTAAAGCTCATGGCTGCGGTTCGCTTAAGCCGCTTGGTCCTGCCGTCGATGAAGGCCAACCGTTGGGGCAGGATTATTAACATGCTCAACACCCTCGCGAAGACGCCGGCCAAAGGCTCGGCCCCGACCTCGGTCACGCGCGCCGCAGGCATGGCGCTGACCAAGGTCTTGGCCGGCGAAGGCGCCGCCCACAATGTTCTGGTGAATGCCTTAAACATTGGGCGGATTGAGTCCGATCAGATGGTCCGAGCGCACAAGGCGAGCGGGTCGAACGATTCATTAGAGACTTTTATAAAAGCGGCTGGCAAATCATTGCCTATGGGACGCCTGGGCTACGCCGATGAATGCGCAAGCTTGGCCTGCCTTTTGTGCTCGGATGCAGGCGGCTATATCAGCGGGACCGCCATTAACGTTGATGGTAATTTATCGCCGGCCCTGTAATCCTTAGTCGGGACTCGATCCAGACGCCGCGATGCCCATGAGGACCGCTTGCCATCTGACTCTGCCAATGGTTTAAAATTAAACAAAAGGTGCCTATGACTCTCACTGCTTTTATCCTACTCATATTGAGCCTTGCACTCACGCTGAACCTTTACTTTCCCGTGTTACGCAATGCGCGCTTTATGGTCTATAGCTTTGCCACCGGGTGGCTATCTGGCGAACTAGCGCTGCAAATCACTCTCGTCGAAATGCTACTTGCCGCGATATTGCTCATCAATGGGAGCTTTTCGGGCTTGATTGGTTTTTTAGCCATTCTCGCGCTCTTCGTGAATTGGCTGGCGCTGCTGCACCATCACTATCGCGGCCAAGCCCTCGGGCCTTTGGTTGAAAGCGCCCTTCAGAAGGGCTTGGGGGCGGATTATCGCGCCGCCATCAACCCGGATGTCCGGAGCGCACTCCAGCTTTCGCCCGACTTTGTAACCCAACTGCAGCCTTTTAAACGCGATAAAACCGGACTCACCATCATCAGAGATATCCAGTATGACCACCATGGTTTAAAACTCGATATCTATGCGGCAGACACAAGGCCAGCCTCGGCACCGGTCTTGATGCACATCCATGGTGGAGCCTGGATGTACGGGGACAAGGCCGGCCAAGCAGAACCTCTAATGCACCACATGGCGCGACTGGGTTGGATCTGCTGCTCGGTCTCTTACCGCCTGAGTCCGAAAGCCACTTACCCAGATCACATAATCGATTGCAAAGCGGCGCTTCGCTGGATCAAATCCAACATCGGGGATTATGGCGGCAATCCCGATTTCATAGCGGTCACAGGCGGATCCGCAGGTGGGCATCTCACGGCACTACTCGCCCTAACCCCCAATGATCCGGCGTTTCAACCCGGATTCGAAACCAGCGATACCGAGGTTCAAGCCGCCGTGCCCTTTTATGGGGTTTTCGATTGGACGGACCGGGACCGGCTGCAACACAACGCTGGATTGCAGAGCATTTTGGAAGACCGCATCGTGAAACAAACCCTTGCCGATGCCCCATCTCTGTTCAGCAATGCCTCGCCCCTGCTGCGCATAACCGCCAGCGCGCCGCCCTTCATGGTGGTTCACGGCGACAAAGATTCGTTGGTCCCGATTGGCTTGGGCCGAGTTTTCGCAGCAGACTTAGCGGCCACATCCGAGAACCCAGTCGTTTATCTTGAGATCCCGGGCGCACAGCACGCTTTTGATATCTTCGCCTCGCCCCGAAGTGAACACACTAAACTGGGCGTGGCGCGATTTCTCACCCACGCTTACACTCAGCACTCAGCGCTTTCAGATGCTAAGCAGACTTCTTGATCCGAACCGGAATGCTGCTTGAGCGGGTCATTCCGGTGTACCGTTGGGTATCGGTCTCGCTACTGACCAATAAATTGGTATTGGCACCGTTTTCTCGCACCGAACCCTGCTTATCGGGCGACAAACCCCAACAGTGATGCATTGCGATCACACCCGGCTTAATCTTGGCGTCTGCTTTAACAATCGCGGATATTTGACCATGCGCCGAGGCAATTTGAACCTCATCATCGTCGTCAATACCCAGTGCCGCCAGATCCGCAGGATGCAGGTGAGCGGGATTGGTAGTGCCACTCTTTTTCTTCAATGCGGGCAGGTTATGCCCGAAGGAATTCAAGACATATTTGCTTCGAAACCCTATTAGCAGGTGCGGGAAATCGGCATTTAACCCAGGCTCGGCGCGCAATTCCGCAAACTCTTCCTCAACCCCATCTGGGTACAGCTTAAGCTTGCTAACAGACCCTTCTGGCCCAGGCTGCACTTCCGACACGACATCCTCAAAGATATGACCACCGGGATTATCGCGCAGCCAATCAAGATCCACTCTAGAGCCATTCGTGATGGCTTTTAGAACGTCAAACTTTTCTGGCTTAGGTTGGTTTGGAATCACCGACCGGCCAATATTGATTTCCAAATTCATCCGGTCTGCAATCGCCCAATACAGCTCCCACTCCTCGATAACATCGTGTTCGGACTCGATGACGGCCCGACTATATTGACTATAAGGTTTTTCATACCAGGCATCAGACAATAAGGTAACGTCCTCACGCTCAAGGGTGAGTTTCGGCGCGAGCACATAATCTGCCAATTCTGCCGTGGCAGAAATATACGGGTCGATACACACCAAAAGTTCTAGGTCTTTCATCGCCGCAAGCGCTTTTTCCTGATCTGGCCACGCCATAATCGGGTTACCCGCGATCACGAACAGCGCTTTAACCTGCCCTTCCCCGGGCGTGAGAATTTCATCTGCCAGTTGCGCCGTTGGCATCTCCCGTGATGGCCCTAGTCGCCCTGGCGTCACTAACTCTCCTAAGTCTGGCCGCACCCGACAACGCTCGCCCCGTCCCCAAGCAACTGCCACATCGGCAACTTGCGCGACCTTAGGCGATGGCGGTGACAACATCCCGGGATTGGGCAGTCGATCGCCTGCCCGATAAAAACGCCCGCAAACAATATTGAGCGAGGAGACCAAGTGTTGAGTCAAGTTTGGATGCGCGCCCATTTCGGGGCCGGTGCCCGTAATGGCCGTACCTTTCGGACCACTGGCGAACAAGCGCGCCGCCTCTATGATCAACGCGTCTTCAACACCCGTCCGAGCTGCCACGTCCGCCAAATCGAATCCCGAAACCTCTGCTTGCAAAGCTGCAAGCCCCGAAACGTTTTGATCGCAAAAATCTTGATCCTGTAACCCTTCGCCCAAAATCACCTTCAGCATGCCCGACAGTAAGGTCGCATCTTCGCCAGGACGAACCTGTAAATGCAGATCAGCTCGCTTAGCCAATTCCGTTTTCCTTGGATCGATCACGATGAGCTTTAAACCCCGCTTCTGCGCGCGCCGCAACTGATCAGCCGGGCTCACGGAGGGGACGCCGCCTGGGGGCGCATAGTGCGAAACCAGCGGATTATTACCAATAATCAAAACCACATCGGAGTCGTGAAACGAATGACTGCCACCCGTCCAATAGCCAATACGTGAGCCAACAAACACCTTTGCTGGCTGGTCAATCGTAACGCTCGTATAGTAGGACGGCGATTGCAATGCATTATGAAATGCGCGGCTATAGACGAGTTGGGCTGAGTTCTGAAAGGCAACCGTACCATTGTAGGTCGCAATCGAACGAGGTCCGTGCTCCGCTACCAAGGCTTTTACCTTCTCCGCGATTTCATCAAAGGCCTCATTGCTTGTGACCTGGGTAAACTCACCGTCATCGCCTTTCTTTAAACAATTGGTCAACCGCGCTGGTTGATACATTTGCTCAACCAGCTGCCTGCCTTTGATGCAGGTATAGCCGCCATACATAGCGTTGCTGGTATCCGGTTTGACGGACAGCACTTTGCCGCCTTCAACCTCGGCCACCATCGGACAGTAAGCATGGCAATACCGGCAAAAGGTTTGATGAGTTGTCATTGTACGCGCTCCACGTCTATGTGTTTGCTCGAGCCAGTTCAACGTCTAGCCAGAACTAAAAAGTTAGGGTCTCGGTATGGATCCTGAAATTAACATCAAGGCCTTTTATAACAGTCTGAGCGCTGCTCACCTGAGCCTGGGCTTACCCTAGACCCTCAGAACGAACTCGCTCGGCATCAAGAATCGGTAGGCAAACCCTATCCTTGCATCTTAGCAAACCATCTTACTCACTGTGGGTCAACGCGTAACCCTAAATTGATCCGCTGCTTCCTTGGGCGTCGACGCTCAGGCGCTCCGGTTGCGCGGCCAAAAAAATTTCGGTTAGAGCGACCATGGACTAGGCTTTAAGCCTTTTTTGATTCCTCGCCGCTGAACCGCTACGGTATGAGCTCCGCCAATCTGCCTTTTAACGAAAGGGGTAAATTTGATGCAAACCTTCCAACTCGGTGACACCCGTATTACCCGCGTCGAGGAGCTGATCGGACCTTTATTCGACCCGATCACATTTTTCCCAACCTTCCACCAAGGTTTAGTCGACGCCCATAAAGACTGGTTATTTCCAAACCATATGGATGCAAAAACCGGTCGAATCATCGCCTCAATGCATTCTTGGCTGATCCAAACACCCCACCACAATATTTTAATTGATGCATGTATTGGCAATCACAAAGATCGAAATCCGTACCGCGCCTGGCATCAAATGAAGACTGATTGGGCCACACGACTCAAGGCAACCGGCGTGGATCCTACCCAAATCGATTATGTGCTTTGCACCCATTTACATGTTGATCATGTCGGTTGGAACACCCAGTTGATCGATGGTACTTGGCAGCCGACCTTCCCAAATGCGCGTTATGTCTTTTCAAAGACTGAACTAGAGCATGTTGAGGCAGCGCTTCAAACCGCTGATCCAAAGAATGATTTTGCGTTAGTGAATCAAAAAACCTATCAAGACAGCATCAAACCCATACTGCCCCAAACGGATTTGGTTATTGATGAGATGGACCTCATCAGCGATCGGCTGAGTATCGCCCTGACGCCCGGCCATACCCCAGGCAGCATCACCTTGGGTCTCACCAGCGGCGATAAACACGCTCGGTTTTGTGGGGATATTTGCCACCATCCACTGCAGATTTACGAGCCCACCATGAACAGCGCCTTTTGCGAGATGCCTGAACAAGCAATTGAGACTCGAATCAACCTGCTTGAAGACTGTGCAGAAAACAATTTGCTGCTCATGCCGGCGCATTTTGGCCCGAGCCATGCGGGATGGGTGCGCCGGGAGGCGGACGCATACGCCTTCAAGTGGTGCTAAACCGCCCTGCTCTTATGAGCCCAACACCATGCAGGGTAAGCCGGAGAACTCTTACAATCTTATAGATACGGTTGTGATCAGGGCGCCTAGGTCTTCGGTGTGGACAAAATCGACCCGTTACGATGATGTCCCGACGGCATCAACCTGCGCCCGGACGAATCAAGTCAAAAAAATCATTCATCATTCGAAACGTCAGTCCCCAAACGACCTGTTCGCCAACCTGATAACCAGGAAAGGTGCCCTCCCGCTGAAATTCTGGGAATCTTGCATCCGTCAGAGAGCGCCCGCTGATCATTTCATCGAGGTTCCCCCAAAGCACTTCCGCCACTTCCTCATTTGGCCGCAACGGAACTGCTTGATCCTCTAATGCAAAGACTTGGGGCGTCACCACAAGATCAAAGCCGGCGCGCGGGTTTGCCCGAATACCTGCCAGCGTGCCGAGATAGCGTCCGGCTTGATTTAAATCCAAACCAATTTCTTCATGCGTCTCTCGACGCGCCGTTTCAACTAGGTCGGCATCAATCGTTTCTCGATGACCACCCGGTAGCGCCATCTGACCAGACCAGGGATCTCCCTCTTTTTTGGCTCGAAGAATAAACAACGCCCGCAACCCACTCACCTGCGGTTGAAGCACCAATGCAACCGCCGCCTCGCGCTGACCCGGGACTATTTCTTGGGTCGTCAGCATTTGATTAGCTAAACAGGATTCGATGGTTTCAAGTTGTATTGACGGACGCATGTACTTTGAGTGCTCTAATTAGGGTGCTAGTGACAACGCTCGAGAGCATACCATGGTGGATCAGAACCTGCTTTTGGCGGAGAATCACTTCTGGCCGAACCGCAACAAGGATCAACTATGCTCAGCGCCCTGACCTCACCGAGGCAACGCCTGCTTTGGCTGCCGATCGTTTTCTTAGCCGGCTGCGCCGTCAACCCCGTCACGGGCAAAAACGAGCTCATGCTGCTGGATGAGACCCAAGAAATTAATATGGGTGCGACACAGTATGAACCCAGCCAGCAGTCCCAAGGCGGACGCTATATGAGCGACCCCGACCTGACTCTCTACGTCAGCGAAATTGGTCAACGCTTAGCAAGGGTTGCCGATCGCTCATTGCCTTATGAATTCGTGATCATCGATGACAGCACGCCAAATGCTTGGGCCTTGCCAGGCGGCAAAATCGCGGTCAACCGAGGGCTCCTCACCAAACTCAATTCCGAGGCTGAGCTCGCAGCCGTGCTCAGCCATGAAATCGTCCACGCGGCAGCGCGCCACAGCGCAAAGTCGATCGAGCGCGGCATGCTGCTGTCCGGCGTGATTGGCGTCGCCAGTTCTGCAATCGATCAGAATGCGGGCAACTATGGCCGTATCTTTGATAATGGCGCGCAATTGGGCGCGCAATTTATCGTATCCTCCTATGGCCGGGAGGCGGAGCTAGAGTCCGATGCCTACGGCATGATCTATATGATGCGCGCGGGTTATGACCCGGAGGCCGCAGTTTCACTGCAAGAAACCTTCGTCCAGTTGTCCAAAGGTCAATCCGATAACTGGCTCGACGGCATGCTCGCCAGCCACCCGCCATCGCAAGAACGCGTCGAGAAAAATCGCGGCACCGCGCAGCGCCTAAAACAGGCCGCACGCCAAGACCTCACCCTGGGTTTTGATCGCTATCAATCTAAGCTCAACCGACTCAGTCAACGCTCCCCGGCCTATAATCGGACCCAAACTGCGCTCATTGCTTTAAAAGAGGGCAATCTGAATAAGGCCCAATCGGACATCCAAGCCGCGCTTGCACAAACCCAATCTGAGGCGCAGATCCATAGTGCCGCGGGTCAAATTGCCATGGCCAGACAAGAATTTCGCCAAGCTCAACAGCACTTTTCAGAGGCCCTTAAGATTAATCCCAGCCACTTCAGATATTTTTTGGGCCGAGGTTTGGCGGCCAAGGCGCTGAAACAAAACGACGCAGCAGGGGCAGATCTTCGGCAAAGTCAGGCATTATTTCCTAGTCAGGCCGCTGCACAGGCCCTGGCTGAACTCGGCGGATAATCAATAATCATCACGGATCTAGTTTCAGGAGCTAGGCCTGCTATATTGATCAGATGACCAACCCTCAAACCTTACCAAGCGGTGAGGCCTCTCTAACACCACCCATTCAGCGAAGCCGCTGGCGCAGTACTTTTGCAGCGTTCGAAATCAAAAACTATCGTTGGTTTTTCCTCGCGCTCTGCGGCAATTTCGCCGCCATGAACATCCAAATGTTCATTCGGGGCTGGCTGGTCTACGAAATTACCGCATCCTACGAAAAGCTTGGCTGGATGACCGCTGCTGGTGGGCTGGTGGGGTTGTTCGCCGCGCCGCTCGGCGGCGTTGTCGCGGACCGCGTGCGGCAAAAGAAAGTTGTGCTGCAGATCAGCGGCGTTGCCAATGCGCTCATTACCTTTTGGATTGCGGCCCTCATTTATCGCGGGGAGTTGGTCTTTGGGCACTTGCTTGTGTCGTCAGTCCTGCAGGGCATTGTGATGAATGCGATGATGCCGGCACGACAGGCTTTTACAAAGGATATTGTTGGTCTCAATCGCCTCACCAATGCCATTGGGCTAAGCACCTCGGGCATGAATACCGCTCGGTTGCTGCTCCCTGGCTTGGCAGGCGGTTTGGTTGCTGCACTCGGCGGCGGCAACGGCAATATTGATCCAGCACAATGGATCTATCTACTGATGGCCGGCCTGTATTTATGGTCAGCTGCGCTGATGTCTTTTATTAACGTTAGTGACAAAGCAGATGCCGATATGCCCACCGGGTCAATGCTGACCGAGCTCCACCTTGGATTTCGCTACGTTCTCGACACCCCCGTTATTTTCATGCTGCTCGGATGTAACTTCCTCATGGTATTTTTCAGCCTAACCTATTTCATGCTCCTGCCAGGTTTTGCCAAAGATGTACTGGCAGCGGGTCCGGATCGGCTTGGGTTATTGATCTCGATCTCGGGCATCGGCTCTCTCCTCGGCTCGCTTTATATCGCCTCATTCGGAAATCGACGTCGTGCCCGGATCCTCTTATGGGGCGCTGGCATCATGGGCATCAGTTTGCTGATGTTTGCAGTTTCAACACATTTTTGGATTTCGGTCGCCCTGCTTACGATCGTCGGCTTTGGTCAAGCAACGCGCATGTCGCTCAGCAACGTGCTCATCCAATCCTATGTCGAAGACGAATTTCGCGGCAGAGTGATGAGTATCTATATGCTGGAGATGGCGCTTTTATCGGTCAGCATTTATCCAATCAGCTTACTCGCGGAATTTTACGGACCGCAATGGGCGGTTGGTTTGTCGGCGATTGGTTTGATCATTATGGTAGTCATTTTATTCAACGTCCCACGCTATCGCGATCTCGATTAAACTCGCAAATTCGATCGCGACATTTGGAGACACGAATGGCTAATCCACATTGGGAAAATCCAGAAACATTGGCGTTTGGACGCCTGCCGGCAGCAGCTCATTTCCACCGCTTTGCAAGTAAGGCCCAAAGCAAAGCCAATAAATCCAGCCGCGAGACAGAGCTCTCTGAAGGCTGGCGATTTCTACGTGTACCGCACCCAGAAGAGGCGCCATCCGGCTGGGAACAACCCGATTTCGATGACCAACAGTTTAAGGTTGTGTCGCTGCCGGCCCTGTGGACGATGGATCCCGATGAAATCGATCAACCCATTTACACAAACGTCAGAATGCCCTTTCGGCAAGAACCACCCCGAGTCCCTGACCAGAACCCAACAGGACTCTATCGGCTACGCCTTAATCATCAATCAAGTCGCAGCTTACAGTCTGTGCTCGTGCTCGAAGGCGTTGAGAATTGCTGCTACGTTTTTTGCAATGGCCACACCATTGGGTTTAATAAGGATTCTCGACTACCCGCCGAATTTGATTTAACGCCGTTTTTGGTGCCCGGCGAAAACCTAATCGCCTTAATGGTTTTGAGGTTTAGCGACACAAGTTATATCGAAGATCAAGATCAGTGGTGGCATGCGGGCATTCATCGTCCGATTCGGTTGTCCCGTCGGCCCTGGGTCAATTTAAGGGATATTCATGCCAAACCAATCTTCGACCCGAGTAGTCAGAGTGCACGGCTAGATCTCAGCATCTCGCTATCCGCGATAGGACGCGGTGCGCTCGGACACAGCGTCACCGCGGCCCTGTATCCATCTGGCCAAGATCGGAATTTAACCCAAGAGCTTGCAGGCCATATTGACCGCGCTCAGTACTTTCCGGTTACTGGCAAAGGCGCGGTCATCGAATTGACAAAGTCCCTCAAAAAAGTTGAAGCCTGGTCGAGTGAACACCCCAACCTTTACGATTTAGAAATCACCCTGCAGGACCCCAAGGGCCGTGTGTTGGAATGCGCTCGATTGAAGATCGGGTTTCGACACATTGAAATCAAAGACCGGCAGCTCCTCATCAATGGTCAAGCGGTACTGATCCGGGGCGTTAATCGCCATGATCACTGCGACCAGACCGGGAAAGTCATTTCTGAAGCTTTAATGCGGCAAGATCTAACACTCATGAAGCAGCACAACATCAACGCGGTACGGACCAGCCACTATCCGAACCAATCGCGTTTTTTAGAGCTATGCGATGAATACGGCTTGTACGTGATCGATGAAACCAACCTTGAAGCGCATCATCACTACGCTCAGCTTGGCCAAGACAGTCATTGGGCACCGGCTTTTCTCTCTCGCGCTACCAGAATGATCGAGCGCGATAAGAACCATGCCTGTATTTTTTCCTGGAGTCTCGGTAACGAAACCGGCTATGGCCCAAACCAAGTTGCCATGGCCGCTTGGATCCGCGCCTTTGATCCGGGCCGACCGATCCATAACGAAAATGCGATCTGCGAGCAAGGCGTCAAACGGGACTGGGACGCCAATGCCGAAGGCTCGGACCTCGTCTGCCCGATGTACCCGTCGGTTGCCGATTTAATAGAACATGCCACCACCAGCCAAGATCCGAGACCGGTCATCATGTGTGAGTTTGCCCACGCCATGGGAAACAGTTGTGGCAACCTCGGCGAATACTGGGATGCGATTGAAACCTATAGAGGTTTGCAGGGCGGTTTCATCTGGGAGTGGATCGATCACGGGATTCAAGCGACCGCCGATGGCAAAGCTTATTGGGCGTATGGCGGTGATTTTGGGGAAGCGATTCACGACCTGAACTTCGTGTGCGATGGGCTCTGTTGGCCGGACAGAACCCCGCACAGTTCGTTGTTAGAATTTAAAAAGGTGATTCAACCGATCAAAGTCCGCAAACGCAGAGGCAATCGGTTTGAGATTATTAACCAACAAGACTTTACCGATTTGGCCGGACTAACCGTCACTTGCCATTACTTGGTGGACGGCTTGATTCGAGACACACGCGTACTAAAACTACCGAAGGTACGCGCTGGCACTGCGGCTGAAGTGGTTGTTGCCGCGCCCAAATCCTGCGCGCGGCAACCGGGCGAACACAGCATCCTGTTCGAGTTCACGCTCAAACAAAAGCAATCTTGGTGCGATGCCGGGCATATCTTGGCATGGGACCAAATCGCCTTAAAAACGGTTCAAGTTACTGCCCAAACACGGCGGAGTAGCTACCAACCAAGCACGCCTGATGTTCAAATCCGGGACGGGAGAATTCACTTACGCGCCATGGATTCAGCGTTTTCTTTCGACGCTTGCGGCTTGACCGAGGTTCGCTTTAAAGAGGAGGCCGTCCTAGAGGGCGACCTAATGATCAATATCTGGCGGGCGCCCATCGATAACGATGGCATCAAAGGTTGGACCGGTCAGCAGCATAAGGCGCTGGACCGATGGCGCGCCCAAGGCCTGTTTGACGCTATCCCAGAAACCGGAAAGCTATCGATCACAGAGCAAGGCGATCACGGCGTTGTCATAAGCCATACCACCCGAATCATCACCCAGGTTGGGCAAATCCGCTGCAAGACGCGCTACCACCTCACACCCGATGCTGCGTTGCACGTTTCCCATCAATTTCAAGTGCCCAAAGCTTTAAAGGACTTACCGCGTCTTGGGGTTCGGTACAGACTCAAGCCAGACTTTGAAAACCTTTCTTGGTATGGACGCGGTCCTCACGAGACTTATGTCGATCGCAAACAATCTGGCCGCTTAATGGTGCACGAAAGTACGGTAGGCGCACAATATGTGCCGTATATCCTGCCTCAGGACCATGGCAACCTGACGGACGTGCGATGGCTTGGGCTTCATAGTGATCGCCAACTGGGTATCACCGTGACGGGAGACCAGCTCTTTGAAGCTTCAGCTAGCCATTATCCAAAGGAATCGCTTTTACACGCCTTTCACACCTATGAGGTCGCGCCGGATGATCACGTCTGGCTGAGCCTAGATGTCATGCAACGCGGCCTCGGTGGTGCCAGTTGCGGCCCCGACACGTTACCCCCATACCGATTGTCCAGCGGCGCTTATAGCCTTGACTACACATTGGCCCTGCAAGCCCCGGAGCGCTCAGGCTGAACCTTGACCCGACCCTCATTCATGCAATGACAACAGGGCCTCAAATCAAAATGGCCTGCGGCGCTTAATCAGCAAGCCATCCCGCGCGCGTGCCGCTTTTGCGATCTTGGCTGGGATGGCACATTGAGAAATCCATTCATTTAGGCCTGCAGGTATCTCAGCAACCCCTGTGAGCTAACCAGTCTGTATCGGACGGGCGCTCAGGCCTTGACCAAAAAGCGCGTAGCGGTTGATTGACCTGTTGCAGGCGCAGCAGTAAGGTGCACCAAACCGATGACAACAGCACCGATATGCCCCAAGCCAAAGCCTTTCCCTTTGAAGCATCCTTAAAGAAACTCGAAACCTTGGTTGAGACCATGGAAGCCGGCGAGCTCTCTCTGGAGGAATCCTTGAAAGCCTTTCAAGAAGGCATCGCGTTAACCCGCGCATGCCAAAAAGCCTTAGCGGATGCCGAGCAAACCGTTGCGCAGCTGGTAAAAACCAGTCATGGCGTTGCGTCACAACCTTTTGAGTCTTCCGATGACGGCTGAGTTTCTCGCCCCGTTCCAAAACCGAATCGAAGTAAAGCTTACAGAACGACTCAGCACATTTGGCCAACCCAAAGCGCTCAACGACGCGATGGCCTATGCCTGTCTTGGTGGGGGTAAGCGTCTACGCGCAACCCTTGTTTACCTGAGTGCCGACGCGCTCGGGCTTAGCCTCGATCAGGCTGACAGCACCGCGCTCGCGGTTGAACTGATCCATGCCTATTCGCTAATCCACGACGACTTACCGGCAATGGATGATGATGCGTTACGACGAGGGAAACCCAGCACCCACATCAAGTTTGGTGAAGCCTTAGCGATCCTCGCGGGAGATGCACTACAAGCCCTAGCCTTTCAAACGCTCGCAGAGGACGTGCTACTTGATCCCGCGGCACGGCTTCGGCTCATCCAAGCGCTCAGCGCTGCGTGTGGCGTACAAGGCATGGTCGGTGGACAAGTCCATGATATGACAGGGGAGCACCAAGCACTCAGTTTGAGCGCCCTTACCGAGATGCACGCCCTCAAGACAGGTGCCCTCATCGAATTCTCAGCCGCCAGCGCGGCTATCATGGCGAGCAATCAGAGTGACTTTGAACAAACACTCAGAGCCTTTGGCGCGCAACTCGGGCTAGCATTCCAAGTGCAAGACGACATCCTCGATGAAACCAGCAGCACTGAAGTCCTTGGCAAACAGCAAGGCTCAGACCGAGCCCGGGCAAAATCAACGTTTGTTTCGTTGATGGGCCTTGAAGCGGCACAAAACCATCTTGCAGATCTCATGAAAACCGCTTTAAACCTTCTTCAGCAATCGCAGCTCGAAACCGAGAATCTGCGGGCACTGGCCCACTACATGGTCGAAAGAAAACATTAATATCGAGAAACCCTCTTCTGGCTTTCGTGTAAACTTCCTCCCTCAAGCCAATCAATTCGCCATATGTTCTACACCATCCCAACCGAGCGTCCCGACACGCCGCTGCTAGACACTGTGATTGTCCCTAGCGACTTAAGGCAACTGAGCCTAACTGAGTTAGATCAGTTGGTTGACGAACTCAGGCACTTCCTGCTCTACACTGTTGGACAAACCGGTGGGCACTTTGGTGCTGGGCTCGGCGTTATTGAATTAACCGTTGCGCTGCATTATTGCTTCGATACGCCGAACGACCATTTAATATGGGACGTAGGCCATCAGACCTACCCGCACAAGATCTTAACGGGTCGGCGAGAACAGATGGGCACCTTAAGACGCAAAGACGGTCTGGCACCCTTTCCATCGCGAGACGAAAGTCCTTTTGATACCTTTGGCGTCGGGCACTCCTCGACCTCGATCAGCGCCGGCTTGGGAATGGCCTTGGCCAAAAAAGCCCATGGCAACCCGTCTAAAACAGTTGCCGTGATCGGAGATGGCGCCATGACTGCAGGCATGGCCTTTGAAGCCCTGAATCACGCGGGCTCGGTCGATGCCGACATGCTGGTCATCCTGAACGACAACGCGATGTCCATTTCGGAAAATGTTGGCGGACTCGCAAGTTATTTTGCCCGCATTCTCTCCAGCCAATTTTATTTAAATGTTCGACAAGGCGGCAAAAAGATTTTAAGTCACCTGCCTTCGGCGCAAAACTTTGCTCGGAAAACGGAAGAGCACATGAAAGGCATGGTTGTGCCGGGAACGCTCTTTGACGAACTAGGCCTGAACTACATCGGACCGATTGATGGTCACGATTTACGCGCCCTGGTAACGGCTTTAACCAATATCAAGGATCAGAGCGGACCACAATTTCTGCATCTTGTGACCCAAAAAGGCAAGGGGTTTGAACCCGCCGAAGCCGCGCCCATTGGCACCCATTCAATGTCAAAAATTGAAACCAACCCCGTTGGCCGCAACGACAAGCAGCCGAGCTACTCCAATATCTTTGGGCAGTGGATCTGCGATAAAGCCGAAGCAGACTCCCGCCTTATGGCCATAACACCCGCTATGCGCGAAGGCTCAGACCTAGTTGCGTTTTCTGAACGCTTTGCAGACCGTTACTTTGACGTTGCTATCGCAGAGCAGCATGCGGTCACCCTGGCGGCTGGGCTCGCATGCGAAGGGATGAAACCGGTCGTCGCCATTTATTCCACTTTTCTACAACGCGCCTATGATCAGCTTGTTCATGACATCGCCATTCAGAATTTGGATGTGCTGTTTGCGATTGATCGTGCAGGGCTGCTCGAAGATGGGCCCACCCATTCCGGCGTCTTTGATTACAGCTTTTTACGATGCATCCCCAATGTTGTTCTGATGGCGCCGTCAGACGAAAGTGAGCTCAAAGCCATGCTTGAATTTGGCTATGATTATTCGGGCCCCGCCTGTGTCCGCTACCCACGGGGCAACATAACCGGCGAAGGCTCTGACGCGCCAATCCCGATCGAATTAGGCTGTGCTAACGTCCGTCGCTCTGGCAGCGCCATAGCGATTCTTGTTTTTGGCAGCATGCTGAAGACGGGACTCGCAGTGGCCGAACAACTAGACGCAACCGTTGTGGATATGCGGTTTGTAAAACCGCTTGATGAGTCGCTGATCAAGCAAATTTCGAGTGAGCACGGCTTCCTCGTTACCCTGGAAGAAAATGCTATTCAAGGCGGTGCGGGCTCGGCCATCAATGAAAGCTTAGCGAGAACCGGATATCGCGGATTGATTTTGAACCTTGGCATACCGGACGAGTTTATCCAGCCCGAAAAGCCTGCAGAAATGATCAAGACCAGCGGTCTTGACGCCGACAGTATCTTGCAACGAATCCTTGATCATCAAGCAGCATTCGAAAACTAGCTAACCGTTGATTGACCCAAAAGATGTCCTAACTTGCCCGCTTTCGTCTTGAGGTAACGGTCATTATGATCGTTGTGCCCGGTCTCTATTGGCATGCGGTCCTGTACTTCGATGCCCAATTTGGTCAAGGCGTTAACCTTCACCGGGTTATTGGTCATCAATCGAACAGAGCCGACCTGTAGATGCGCAAACATATTCCGACACATCGTGTAATCCCGGAGGTCTGCATCAAACCCAAGGCGCTCATTCGCTTCAACCGTATCAGCCCCAGCATCTTGCAGCTGATAGGCTCGGATTTTATTGATCAAGCCGATCCCCCGCCCCTCTTGCCTGAGATAGAGTAAAACCCCAGCACCTTGTTCAGAGATTCTCTGCATCGCCGTCTGCAACTGGGAACCGCAGTCACAGCGCATGCTAAACAAGCAGTCACCCGTTAAGCATTCTGAATGTACGCGGCACAGCACGCCAGACTGATTGGCAATGGAACCAAAAGTGAGTGCAACGTGTTCTTGGCCCGTATCGGGATCCTCAAAACCATGCATGATGAACTTGCCAAACTCGGTTGGCAATTCACAGGATGCGACAAATTGGACTGGCATTAGAAAATGCTCTTTACCGTTCGAGTGCGAAGTGTACCAGCAGTCTGGCTGGACTGAAAATCGGAGGAAGTGATTTTTTTCATTGTTGCACCAAAACCCCTCGATGCTTCCCCCGAGCCCGCACAACCCGCCGCAGGCCGTTGTGCCAAAGACTGGTTGCAAAATCGCTATTTTCTAAAATAGTAGTCGCCATAATTCAGGTTCTGACAGCAGGACTACAAGCTGCATTGTGAAGCGTCTAAACAGCTCAGAGCTTACTCGAAGCGCCCCTATCCACGCATCACTGTCTTAAAGATTGCAATTGCAGCGGTACCATATGCGGAAACACTCATCTCGGCACGGCTCAATTGAGAATTTTCTATTCGAACCGCACAGACACAGTTCGCGCCCAACAAGCCTGCTTTACGCCTCGAACGTTCAATGGCTTCCATCTTCGCTTCATTCAGCTTTTGGAAAAAGCAGAGTCCGTCACTATGGCTTGACCTCTTAGGCTTGACGATTGGTGCGGTGAGGCAATCTGTTTCAGAACGATCACGGCGTCAACAATGCCAAGGTTTTGAGCGATACTCTTTCCCGGTAACGTATCACTGGTCGAAATCATTATCTCGGTGAGATCTGCGTCGCCATCACCGGTTCTTACCTTGCCAGGCTCAACACGCTCAATTGACGGTGTGGCTCGACTAAAAGTTGGGGTCAATTGTTGGGTCAATGCCTGATCAAGACAGCTCGTTGAGCAATAGCCAACGGGCTTACCGGACGCTTCACTGACGCAGTTTGTACCAAGCGGTATTACTGCAGAACAGTTCGAACAAAGCGCCACTGATCCCTCCCATTATCGTTCGTATTCAGCGCGCTATCGGTCAATCTACCGTTTATTCGACTGCCTGAAAGTGTTTTTAATCGCCGCCATGCCGTTAAGCTTGATTTCTGACTACTAAGTTTGGCTATCGATGTACCCTTGAAGAACTATTTCCGTTAGGGCACCTCTTCACCTTCGGAATTACAAGGGGCAATGCGCGCGATTAATCCAAAGAAACAGTTAATAACCTGGGGTTCAAAGTTTGCGCGATAAAGTAACGTCTTAGGTGAGCCAAAAAAACCAAACCGTCAGCACTTTGAACAATCTAGCGGTCCCCGACTCATACCAGCGGTTCAACTGGGCAAACGCCCTCGACGCGATACTCACCTGTTCGGAATAAGCACGCCTCTTGATGCCCTAATCTGTTCAAGCACATGCGATTCCTTATGCGTTCGAGGAAGGACTAACCTCAAACAAAAGTCTGGCGCAATTTTTATGCCTAGATGCGTCGCAAAATCAAATTAGGGGACGCTATTGACCCGCAGTCAATCCGGCAAACCCAACACCCGTTTTGCGATGATATTGGCTTGCACTTCATTGGTCCCGCCGTAGATCGTAACCGCTCGACTGGCAAGCCAAGATCGCGTGGCGCCCAATTCATCCGACGAAAACCCTGCCGCCTCCCAGCCCATCCCCTGGCTACCCATTAAATCGGCCGTCAGGGCTTGTTTATCTTGCGCTAAAGATGCTCCATACAGCTTGAACATCGAAGTCGCCGCACCCGGTGCTGCGCCGCCTCGTGCTTCTTCACCCATCCTTCGCTGGGTTAAGGCAAACGCGCGACTGCGCATCTGCCACTGAATGACCTCATTGCGTTGGCTTGCTGTCTGGACTGAATCGGTTGCATACCGACGCAAAAGATCCGTGAGACTAAGATCAACGGTTACCCCAACAGGTCGAGATCGACCGGCTGATGGACCGAGGCCGCCCTGACCAGAGCGCTCATGCTGAAGAAGGCGCTTACCAATCCCCCAACCCTCATTAAGCGTTCCAACCAGATCTCGTTTTTCGGCCAAGGCGCCATCTAAGAAGGTTTCACAGAACGGCGAGCTTCCTGAGATTAGCTGGATGGGCTTAATGGTTACCCCAGGTTGATCCATGGGCAACAAAACAAAACTGATCCCCTGATGCTTGGGCACGCTCGGATCGGTTCGGACCAAGCAGAACATCCAGTCCGCATATTGCGCTCCTGAGGTCCAAATTTTTTGGCCATCAATCTGGAAATGATCGCCCTGCAAAACTGCTTTGGTATTAAGGGCCGCTAAATCAGAGCCCGCACCCGGCTCGCTATAACCCTGACACCAGGCAGCGCCACCTTTGGCAATCAAGGTCAAATGCCGTCGCTTTTGATCTTCGGTGCCATGCTCCAATAAGGTCGGCCCCAACATCCGGGTGCCCATGTTCATGAGCGGTGGCCGGGCATCAATGGCCTGCATCTCTTCATATAGAATCTGGGTTTCGGCCAAGCTTAAATCAGCACCGCCATACTCTTTTGGCCACTGCGGTACGGTCCAGCCGCGTTCTGCCATTACCTGTAGCCACAGCTGGGTATCGGGCTGGAAAACAACTTTCGTACTCCCGCTGTGGATCTCACCCGGCCCACGAGCACCCACCGGGCAGTTGGCTGATAACCAAGCTCTTGTTTCCGATCGAAATTGCTCTAATGCTTCGTTCACGCCTCGGCACTCCTTTATAGTCTCGAATAGATGTTCGCGCTTAACTTATGATGCGGGACTTAACTGCACCAGCAAGCCATTGGCCTCAGCGGGATGCACAAACGCGCCGCCAATCGTGCGGACGCCCGATGCCGACAAGGACTCGGCTGTGGCTTTCGGATCCTCCACCGCAAAGGCCACCGTGTGTACGCCATCGCCGAGCTTATTTAAAGATCCGGTCAAGGGCGAGGCCTCTTGGGTTGGCGAAATCAATTCTAAGAAGGTGCCGTTGTCGAAGCGATAAAAGGCCTGATCTGCCATTAGAGCATCTGAATGGGCCCGGTCGGGCTCAATCCCCAAGATCTTATTGTAATTGGCGACAGCTGCCTCGATATCACCCACTCGAACCACAACGTGGTCTATGCCTTTGAAACTCATTTGACGCTCCTTTTCTTCATCTTAAAGCCTTTGTTTTAATCCTAGGATGGCACAAAGATCCGACCAAGGCCTCGTTTCTTATTGCCCATTGCGCGGAATATCTCGGAAGGGTCCGGTGTCCATCCGTTGTTCTTTTGGCATGCCCAGCACGCGCTCGGCAATAATGTTGCGCTGGATTTCATCCGTACCACCTGCTATTGAAATCGCGGGCACCGAAATTAACGTTTCGGCAATAACTCCTTCGAGCGCAGACTCAGGGCCGCTCAACATCGCGCTCGCGCCTGAGATCATGGTGTGCACGTGCGCCGCTTTTCTCGCAATCACACTCGCGCCGAGCTTACCAATCGATCCCGCGGGCAGCATCCCCTGACCGCCGGATTTTTGATGCGCCGAAACCTGATCCGCCGAAATTCGTGCGGCCTCAGTCAAACAAACCAATTTCGCAATTTCCTGGCGCACCGCATCGTCTTCAATCGCGCCGGTCTCTTGCGCCCGCTGCAGTATCAAGTCCGGGCGGCCTTCACGTTGGGGATACCAAGTGTATGGCTCATTATCAATTTCGAGTTCTCGGGCAAGCTCTTCATAAACTCGCCCCGCCGAAGCCGCGGCTGGCGCGCCCTGACTCCGGCCCCGAGCAAAGCCTTGGCGCTCAATCGAAAGCGTGGCCGTAGCAACCGCCCAGCCTTGGCCCTCACCGCCCACAAGGTCATCAAGCGCCACCCGCGCATCGGTTAAAAACACCTCGTTAAAGGATGCGTGGCCGTTCATCTGTTTTAAAGGCCGAACCTCAACGCCTGGCTGACGCATATCAATCAAAAAGTACGACAGACCTTGATGTTTCGGCAGATCCCAATTCGAGCGCGCAACCAAAATACCAAAATCCGCATGATGCGCGCTGGTATTCCAAACTTTCTGACCATTAATAAGCCAATGATCGGTCTTTCGATCCGCCCGGGTTGAGGCGCCGGCGAGGTCTGATCCACTCCCCGGCTCGCTAAACAGTTGGCACCAGGCATGCTCACCGGTCAGTATCTTCGGTAAATAGCGCTGTTTTTGTTCGTGTGTGCCATGGGCAAGAATGGTTTCAGCTGCCAATCGGCGCGGGCCCACCTGTGCGGCGCCGACGATACGCCGTTCGGCAAAAACCTGTGAGACAACTAGTGCCTCGGCTTGGGAAAAGTCACGACCAAAATATGCTTCTGGCCAGGAGGGCGCCGCCCAGCCGGCCGAAACTAGGCGTCTTCGCCACTCAACCAATGACAAATCCGGCGAAAACTCAGCATCTAAAAACCCCTCTAGCGCTGCTCTTATCCCATCATGCGACATCTTGGGTCTCCTGCAGAATAGCCATCATCCGAGCGCGATGTCGGTGGGGCGCGCCCAGCAATACTTCGTCGCATTTTGCGCGTTTAAACCAAAGGTGGGTGTCGTTCTCCCAAGTAAAACCAATACCGCCTCGAAGCTGAATGGCGGCGCGCGCCATCTCCATAAAACAGTCTCCGGCCATGGCTTTCGCCATACTGGGATAAATGGTCTCTTGATCACTCGCCGCCAAACGAAACCCCGCATGGTGGGTCGCGGCTTTGGCGAACTCCAGACTCATTAACAGATCTGCACAGCGATGCTTTAGGGCCTGAAATGAGCCAATCGGCCGACCAAACTGATACCGACCTTTGGTGTACTCAACGGTTTCATCCAACAACCGGGCAGCGCCGCCAATCATCTCATGAGCTAAAGCGACGCTGACTAAATCCCAAAACCGGTTAAGGCCTTTCCGGGTCACTGTGCCGATCCGGGTGCCGGCGGACTGGTTCAAGCTTACCCGCGCGACTTTGCGCGTCATATCAATCGAGTCTTGCGCCAGAACCTCAGCACCTTGTGCATTGGCCGCGAGCGCATAAAGGCCTAGGCCCGAGCCCTCGCGCGCCACGATGATAAACACATCAGCGCTACAGCCATCCAAAACAATCGAGGCGGAACCCGTTAGCACGCCGACCTGATTTGCCTCAATCAAGCGTCCGACCTGACTCGGCTGATTCAGGTCATCTAAGATCAGCGTTGCGCGGATCGACCCGTCCGCAATCTGCGGCAGTCTTTGAATTTTCGCGGCCTCATCGGCAAAGAGCTCGAGCGCATAGCCCGCCATGACTGCAGATGAAAAAAAAGGTCCGCAATAAAGTGTTCGGCCCATTTCCTCCAGAATGATCCCCAATTCAACGGGACCAAAGCCATGGCCGCCATATTGCTCAGACAAATGTGTGCCCGGTAATCCCAAGGTTTCACTCAGTTGCGACCAAACGAGTGGATCAAAGCCTGTATCGGTTTCAGCAAGCTGGCGTACCGCTGTCGTTGAACTGTGAGTATCAAAGAATCGATGTACCACATGTTTAAATTGCACTTGATCGTCACTCAGCACGGTCTGCATTGATCTCTCCTGAAGCCCAGTTTCGCATCGCGCAAGGTGGGCTTACCCAACTAAATACAGACTGAGCACCGACAGACAACCAATGCCAAGCCACTTAAACAACCCCATAGTGATAGAGACCCGGCGCCGTTGCAATCCATCAATTTGAGCCGCCTACCCTAAACCCGGTAACCGCCAAGAACTGGCGAATTCACGCGACACACAACGCTTCGCTTTCATCCAATGCCTTTTAAAGGCGCTGCGCCGATAAAATCAATGCCGGCAAATCACAAAGCATCAAGGGCATCGTAGTCATAGAGGCGGGCCATCGTTTGCCGACCCGCCCATGGCGCGACTCGATCTCGCAGCCAAGACAAAGGTGGACGAGCATGAAAAACGCGCCCATTTCTTTGCGATGCCCGTTGAACATAGGTCGTTCTCGGCTTTCGCAAGGCTTCATACTGTTTCAGACTGGCCTGGACCTCCGAGCCTTCACGCAAACAACGACTTAGAACCGCCGCATCCTCTATTGCCATCGCCGCGCCCTGCGCCATAAACGGTAACGTGGCATGGCAGGCATCTCCTAGCAGGGTCACGGGCCCTGCGCCCCAACTTGGCATTTCAGGTCGGTCAAAGAGCGTCCACTTATAAACCTCAGACGCATCCGCCGCTTTGATTAACGAGGCGAGACTCGGATGCCAACCCTTAAAGTCTTCCGCAACCGCTGCAACCTCGCCCCGCTGAACCCATGACTCCTGAGCCCACTGGGTGGATTCCAAAACGCAGACACAGTTAACCCATTGCCCTTGACCGACAAGGTAATGGACAAAATGCTGACCCGGGCCCCACCATGCTGTCACACCAGGCGCCACCGCGCTCGGGTCGAGGCGCGCAGCCGGCGCCAAGAAACGCCAGGCAACTTGGCCTGTAAACCTGGGCATCTGTTCGCCAAAGAGGCCTTGGCGGATGCTCGAATGAATCCCATCGGCACCCACCAAAACTTGACCGGTAAAACGCGCATCCGGGCTTCGAACTGACACAGCATCACCTTTTACCTCAAACCCTAAAGCCTTGACCCCATAAATCAGATCAATCCGAGCATCTTGCGCAACCACATCAACCAGTAATCGCATTAAGTCGGATCGCAGCAGATGGTAATAGGGCGCCCCAAAGCGTTCGTTTATCGCTGACCCTAGCCGCGACTGGTGGATGCATGCCCCAGTGCGCCAATGACGAAAGCTAGCGTACTCTGGCACGGTCGCCACGCGCGCAAGCTCCGGCCCAAGCCCAATCGATTGCAGGACCTTAGTCGCATTCGGTGAGATTTGAATGCCAGCTCCTAGAAACTCGACGCTCGGATTGGCCTCAAGAATTGTCACTCGATGTCCAGCACGACTCATGCAAAGGGCGTGTGTGAGCCCGCCAATACCAGCACCAACAATCAACACATTTAATGGCTTCATGGCGTTACTCAACCTGCCAAACGGGTAGTGTAATGGCTTCGCAATTTCAACAATGGCACGGAATTTCGCATTGGACTATTGTTTGAGTGCCCTTCATTGAAAACACATTTCTGCTATGCCGCTGATAATCTAAGATAATTGTTATCCAGTCCTGCGTAAATCAGAAAACATAACCTAAATGTCATCACGTCTAACCGGGGATCAGGAAAATCTAAAGTCTCTACAGCATTGTAACGCTGGAAGTGACTAAATCGACGCTAATATTGGTTGGCTTGCGTTACCTACTGACTAACAAAAGCAATTTTGCCTATCTATTTGGGCCCACCTTGCGCTCTTAGGATTGTTAGCCGATCTCACAAGGCTCAAACACACGACCAGCGCGGGACCGACGATTGCCGACTCAACGCCCAACACATTAAATGCCTGCAGATTGCATTCCCGACAAGTCTCGACAGTAATCGAAATTTGGTTAAAACGATCGCAGCTATGATCAGTCTTTAACCGGGTCGAGTCTCGACACAACTTCAGTCCATTGCCGCTTTTTCGAATCCCTATTGGCTATGTCAGAGAATCACCAAAACCTCACGGCATCCTCCTAACTGTCGTGATTCACTCAGCAGCAAACTCCTGGGGGTCGCAATGGCTCAAGTTGTGTTTGGCACGCAGATTGCTTTAACCGAGGAAGATCATGCGATCGACCATAGAACCAACCCAAATAGGAGCAAATCATGTCTAAACGTAAACTTGTTGCCGTCACGAGCGCCTCATTAGAGTGCACGCTCGTTCTAGCCAGCCTTGTCGTTGCCATACCGTTTTTCAGTTGAAGCCTTGGCTTGATCCGCCGCAATTAAAGACGTTAATGTGGCAACAGCTGGTAAGTCGCATTTGCTTGACGGCCACCTGGTGAAGAGCCTTTATTGCTCGACTTTGGGGCTTACTGAGCAATTGATACTCAGCGCCCGATGCCAAACCCAGGGGTTAATAAGAAAAAGGGCTAGAGTACCAAGCGCTGCCCCTGTCCTATCGACGCAATCAAGACTGCCACCCGAATAGGCCAAATTAGCGAAGCCGCCCTGTCGTTTACGAGCGCGTCGCCGCTCACCCTTCCCACGGATCGCAAGGCAAATATTGACGCTCACCGGCAAACGCCACCAGCGGTCGGAATTATGGCGTCGCGGTTTAAGGCAAATCAATGAAACAGGCCAGGGTAACTCTAGCCTGCCTCATTGAAGGTGCAGTTAGCCCTGCCGCGCGCGGATAAGGTTTTGAAGGCATCGGCAATCTACTGATGTTGAGAACCGCCACCAGCGCACCCCAGTACAAATTTTTGGGTATTGCGTTAAACCCTGCTTCAGGCGTCCTCTATCAGCGAAATCACAATAGAGATCGCTTTACAATGAGGCCATCGTTAACCGTTCTGTGAGTCCACGCAAATAAAGCCTATCGTTGATAGGGCAACTGACCTCACCGCTACGCGTGTCGCCATCCCTCCCAGTGGCGCCTGACACCAGCGTTGTGCGATCTGCAGCGGCATTGCCGGCCGAAGTTAGCCTTGGGTATTCCTTGATTCCGAGACCCTCTGGCGATCATATGGCTTTTCTATCGACAACAGCGCACGCCGTTTCCTTACCCATCACACCAACATTAGGCAGTTAAATTCGTAAAAAACAGGACTAAAACAAAATTTTACCGATCTCGTTCAAAGTCTCATATTTCTCTGTGCATGCTAAAATATGAAACAATTCAAAAACTTATATAAAGACTTTTGTCAAAAAATTGCGTTTTGAATAGGAACTTGCGAATATTTTGAGGTGATCAAGCTGTAAACATTGATCAAAATCTTTAAAGGTTAAAAGTGACGCCAATTTTGAAAGCAAATGCTTGGTTCCTCGTGTGGTTCACCGCCCTTTATATGATCTTAAGTGCGATTACCTTAAGCTTTTGGCCGAAAGAACTTGTCCCCCCCATTTATCTGCCTTTTGGCTTAGTGTTCGCCGGCGTCATTGTCTATGGCAAAACAGCCATGCCCGGTATTTTTTTCGGCACCGCTGGGGCTGTACTGCTTCAGCAGGGCAGCGCAACTGAAGTATTGTTGCTACCTGCATTTGATCTGCTCTTTTCGATCCTCTTGCTTTCTCTGTTTCGTTGGATACTTGGCGAAAAGAAGCTGTTAGATGACATCAGACCAACGAGGAATTTTCTGTTGGTCATTACCTTTTTTGCTTTGCCGCTGTATGCGATTCTGGGCGCGACAACCTTAAGCATATTATATCAGGCAGGCTACAGCGATATCGCATCAACTGCCCTTCACTGGTGGATGGGAGACGTGGTTGCAATGGTGTTTCTAGGCAGCTCCCTGACGTTGCTCTTACGGCGAATCAAATCTGGCCAATATCTAACCGCCAACGATTCGGACCTGTTTTTCAAATCTATTCCGATCATAGGCTTAATGGCAGTCCTTATGCTCTGGTCTGCTGGCAAATTGGACTTGTCTGCTGAAGTGTTATTGGTTTTGGTAACACCGCTCTATATCTGGACGATCATGACCAGAGCTATTGGGCTCTATGGGATTGCAATTGCAGCCCTGTATTGGTGGGCTCAAGTCATGATTAAGCTAGAAATCGGCCCCCTAAGTCTGGTTGATGGTCAGTTTTGGATTTTCGCCATTACCTGTGGTGTCTTGGGTTCGGGATGGTTTCTAATGGGTGCTCTCTTAAACAATTATCTTCTGATTAGTCAAAGAGAACTTGAGGCCTCACGCGCTTTGCAACAAGCGAGTTCTGCTAAGTATTCTATGTTTGACGCGCTAAACCAGTTATCGCTCGCGAGAGACAACGAGACTGGCAGTCACATTTTAAGAACCCAGCACTATGTCCGGGTTATCGCTCTTGCGCTACGCGACCTTTCAACGCCGCACGCCAGCCAGCTGAATGATGAGACTATTGAGGCCATGTTTCTAGCGGCGCCGCTGCATGACGTTGGGAAAGTCGGTATTCCAGATAGCATTTTATTAAAGCCGGGAAAGCTGACCGAATCCGAATGGACGGTTATGAAGACTCATGCGCTGATTGGTGAAAATGTTCTATTGTCAGCAGCGGATGAGGCTGGCAGTGCCGATCTCAAGATTGCCGGTGATTTAGCCGGCGGACACCATGAAAAGTGGAATGGGACGGGCTATCCACGCGCGCTTGCGGGGGAGGCTATACCGCTATCGGCTAGAATTATGGCAATTGCTGATGTTTATGATGCCCTGACGTCTTCTCGTGTCTATAAAAGCGCATGGTCACACGCGGAAGCCAAATCAGAAATAGCCTCCCTTAGCGGTACACAATTTGACCCCCAGGTCGTCAAGGCTTTTTTCGCTGCTGAAACAGAAATAGTCCTGATAGCAGAGCAATTCAAGGACCAAAATTAGGTCCTTCGAGAAAGTTGCAACCCTGCAAGCGCCTGTCACCAGTCGAAACCGCCACGATTAAGCTGGCCAAAGACGCCTTGATAACGCTTGTTCGCAATCAAGCACCAGATCGAATCATTGCTCTGCTGCTTCTCGTCTTCTGGCTTGATAGTCCGCGCGGGGCTCGAAACTTGGATCGTTGCCAAACGTTTCTTGCAACCAAGCCACGGCATCCGCTTCCGCAAGGTTTGGATCCCAAGGCTTTCCTTGAGGTTGCGCCACATGCCAGGGCGTTTCCCAGAAAAGTTCAATGCCATTGCCTTCCGGATCGTTGAAGTACAACGAGAGCGTATTGCCATGGGACACCGGATTAACCGCCATTGTACTGACCGCTTTGAGCTTTTCATGGAAGCCTTGGAGCGCCTTGAACCCGGCAACCCGAAACGCAAAATGATTGACTGAATTGGAAGGCTTTGTGTCTTGACGGGTTGCCACCATCGCTAACTGGTGGTGCTCACCTGGATCTTGGCTCAAAAAAACGATCTCCGGCGCGCCATCTGCAAGCCGGCCACGATCAGTAACCAAAAACCCCAAAACCTCGCTATAAAATTGCAGCATTGGTTGTAGCGTTTGAACATACAATACCGCGTGGGACCAAGTGAGCATGATTAACCTCCTTTCGCGCAAGCATAATCGAGCCGTTCTTGAGCGTGTTACCTCGCCTCAAAGACAATGGGCAAGCCGTCCTTGGGTTTTGAAATCGGTGATTGCTGAACCGGCATCACGTAACCCTCGGGCACGGACCAACGATAGCGCTGTAACAGTTCATTCATTACCAGCTTGATCTGCATCTCAGCGAAGTGCAGCCCAATGCACATGTGCGCTCCGCCGCTAAACGGCACAAAGCGATAGGGATGTTGGTCCGTGTTTTTATTTTCTGCCAAAAAGCGCTCCGGATTGAAGGCATAGGGTTCCGCCCAATAGGCTTCCATATAATGCGTATGAATAGGGTAGGTGACCACCATCGAGCCTGCTGGAATCTCATAACCCTCGAAAGCAAACGCCTTCAAACTGTATTTAGGCAGCGTTGATAGCGGCGGATACAAGCGCAAGGCCTCCTTCATCACCGCAGCCAGCAAGGTCATCTCGTTCAGCTGCTCTCGGGCCGAATCAGGAGTGAGCTTTTGGCTGGCTTCAAACAATTTTTGCTGCCAGACGGGGTGCTTTGCCAACAGATAAGTCATGCTCGTGAGCGTGCTCGTTGTCGTATCGTGTGCTGCCATCATGAGAAAAATCATATGATCAACAATTTCCTGATCCGTATAACGATCACCCGACTCATCCTCGGCGCGGCACAACAAGGAAAACATGTCTTGGCCATCACCCGCTCGTTTCTCCGTAATTTGAGAGTGGAAATAGGTGACCATTTCCGCTCGAGCCCGAATGCCACGCCAAAGTAGGTTACCGGGAATTGGAATCGGTACCCGGGGCATTGAAGCCGCAACGGTGGTTTCAAAAGCCCGATTAAGACGCGCAGCGTCGGCGCCCAAATCCATGCCTAGGAAAATAGTGGCCGCTAAATCAAGTGTTAGCTGTTTAAATTTGGGAAAGGTTTGGGTTGGCCCGGGTTTCATCGGTTCATGCCAGTCTGAAAGCGCGGACTGAATTTGCGGCAGCATTACAGCACGATACTGCTGCATGACCTGACTCTTGAAACCGGCCTGCATTAACCGCCGGTGATAACGGTGGTCATCTCCATCTCGAAGCATTAAGCCATTCGGAAAGATCCGGCCGATGATCATATCCCAGGCTTTTTTATTGGACAAAATTTGATCCGGGTTTAGCAGACACAGCTGATGGGCGTCGGCACCGAACAAATGTACCATCTGCATCCGACCAGTCTTTTGCATCACAACATTACCGTGCTCTGCTTGTAAGGCCCGACCATGCTCCAAAGGGTTCCGGTAACTTTGCCTTAACATTCGAATGGATTTCAAAAAGCTTGTTTTGATCGGCTTTAACGGTTGCAGCACAGCATTCATAATCGTTCCCAGAAATTAAACAATCGCTGATTGAACGCATTACATCGACAAGCGCTTTGTAATCCATGCACAGCATCACTCTTTTGAGTTTTCCCCATCATTCCACACGAATATCCAGCGCTAGGACATCCGCAACCTCATTTAGCTGATCTTGAAGTAACGCCATCGACACGGTTGCTGGCACTAAAATACTAGCCTCGGCGAAAAAGGTTTGATCGCCCGTCATCGGTGCTGGGCCCACTCGGGTCTCGAGCTCAACAACGTTCACCCCCTTCCCGAGCAGCGCCGCAGCAACTTCGCTGAGAATGCCCGGACGGTCGGGCCCAATAATATTCAAGACAAACGACAATGCCTGAAAATCCTCTACGGCCTCGGTTGGCGCTTCCAGCAGAACCGAGATCCCTGGTATCGACTGCATATCCTCGACCAAGCCAGCGAAGACTATTTCATCGACACTCACCCGGGCAACTCCAGCAAACTTGCCCGCCAGACGCGTCATCTGACTTTCTAACCAATTGCCGCCGCGCGCCGTCACTCGCCGGCTCATCTCTTGAACAATTCCTGGCCGATCATCGCCAACAAACGTAATGACGAGTTCTTTTTGCATATGGTGCCCTATTCCTTTTTGAGCGCAGCATTTAGCACGACCTTTGCTGCTCAATTAAAGCCTTAGAGAGGTATCGTGATTCCACCACGCTTGATCAGAAAAGGCCCTGAGATCAAGCTCATGGGTCCAGACTGATCGATGCTGCTGCGCTAAATGTAGATACGTCTCGGCAATTTTCTCTGGCAACATTAACCCATCGTGGGCCATTCCTTTCGCTTCACGCAGTGCTTGAAACCGCTCTGCACCCAACATTTTTCCAAGCGTATCCGGGGCATCCACCGCGCCATCGATCACGATGTGAGCCACGTGGATGCCATCACTTGATAGCTCGGCATTCAAGGATTGACACAACATCCGCCGACCACCCATTGCAGCGGCATGAGAGTGCTGGCCTTGATTACCTCGGACTGCGGCAGTTGCCGAGGTCACTAAAATGGTGCCGTGCCCCCGGGCCCGCATTGCCGGCACCACGGCCTGAGCGAGACGAAACAATCCAAAGGTTGCCATTCGCCAACCCACTTCAAAAGCCTTGTAAGAGGTATCTTCTAAACGCCTAGAGCCGATTTGCGCACCCAAATTATAGACCACTGTATCGATTGGCCCGACGTCGCGCTCAATTCTTAAAACCTGTTCCTCTATCACGCCGTCTTCAACCGCATTCATCAAGAAACCAGACGCCGCACCACCCTGACTGTGAATGCCATCCACCAAGGCCTTTAACCCGGCCTCATCGCTGCGCCGCGCGAGCACCGCATGGTAACCAGATTTGGCAAACAGCCCGCCCACCGTGCCGCCAATGCCAGCACCTGCCCCTAGAACAAAACAAACTGGTAGCATCTGTTAGAACTCCTTTAGAAGATTCTGAGTCATTTTATGACTACCAATCGTTACGACGCTTCCTCAACGCAAGGAACGTCGTCTCATCATTGGCCTGATCAAGCGCTAAATTTTGACGAATCTCTTCGCTGTCCAATCTAAAAAAAGCATTAATCGATCGCTCATCGCCAATGCTTGTCACAACATGGTTTTGGCCTGGATCATTGCCGGCAACGCGGTCAAGCCATTGACTTGCAACCGCGTTACTCGGCTCAAGATGTAGCGTAAATCTCAAATTATTTTCTAAATAATCATGACCGGGGTAAACAACCACGGCATCACTCAGCGTGTGAAATTGCGCTCGAATGGTTTGGTAGAGCGCTTCGGGGCTGCCACCATTATGACAATTGCCAACGCCCGCATTGAATAGTGTATCGCCAGTGAATACAGCGCAAGGTTCGCCCGCCATGGTCATCAAAAAACAAAGATGCGCAAACGTATGTCCCGGTGTATCCATGACGGTCATGACAAGGTCTGGCGCAAGATCTATGGTTTCTCCCGCGGTTAACGCGCGGGTCATGCCAGGGATTTTGCCCTCGCCATTTTGATGGGCCCAAACCTCGCATCGATGCGCCGCAACAAGCGCCTCGTTGCCCCGGGTATGATCCCAGTGCTCGTGAGTGTTAATTACCGCCTTCAAGGACAGTTTGTGTTCCGCTAAAAAACCATTCACCTCGTCTGCATCCCAAGGATCCAAGACAATAGCGTCTTGATCACCCAGCTCTAGAACGTAGGTGAAATTTCTAAGGTCGTTGTAAGTATAAATCTGATGAATTTTCATAGCAGAATCCTTTGGTCACTGGCACAAGGCAACACCTTGTCATTCCTAATCAACTTTGACAACTATCCGGAAACAAGCGGTCCGCTTGCCGCAACAAACATCGCTAAATGGACAAACCCGCAAGAAACCAGTCCCGCCGCCACGTCATCAACCATAATGCCCAAGCCCCCTTGAAGATTTCGATCAAGCCACCTAATCGGCCAAGGTTTCAAGATATCGAATAGTCGGAACAAGCCAAAAGCCAACAGTAACCACGCTGGCTCTAACGGGACCAACCAGCAGGCAATCAACATCCCAATAATTTCATCCCAAACAATACAACCGGGATCTTTGATTTGAAGCTGCGCCGCGGCTCGACCGCAGATCCAGATGCCACCGACAAAACCAAGCGCAACCAAACCAACATAAACCGCTGGTGAAAGCGGTGCCATCGCGCAGTAAAAGAGCAAGCCCACTAAGCTCCCCGCGGTACCAGGGCCTTTCTTCATCAGCCCCGAGCCAAAACCTAACGCCAACATGAGTGTTGGACTTTTCACTAAATGGTTAAACGTTGGGGTCATGTGAAATGTCGGTATCCGGTGGCTTTGATCAACATCGATTCGGTAAGGGCCTCTGGCAAATTAGCGAACTGTAATCCCAACTCGGCTTTGGTTTCACCAATACGGTTCAACGGGAGTGCCAGTTTCAGCGCCAATCGATCGATTTCCGAACGAGCCGACACAGGCGCGATAAAACACAATTCATAATCGTCCCCTGCCGTTAGAAAGTACGTCAGTGCGGCCGCCGGGCTATCCGTGTTAGCCTGAAGCAGTTCATCAAAAGCCATGTCCTGCGCATTCAATCGGGCGCCCAGCGCGCTGCCATCCAGTAGATGATTCAGATCCGCCAAAAGCCCGTCCGAGACATCAATCAGGGCTGATGCGAGGCCTCGCAGGTGCTGACCCAGTAACAGGCGCGGCACTGGTGCGAGATAATGTTTGGCGAGCTGCTCCGGTGGTTGCTGCCCCGACTGCAGTTTTGACAAAGCACAGCCAGCGCGACCGGGCCAGCCGCTGATGTAGATATCCTCGCCGGCAGACGCGCCGCCGCGAGTGACATAAGACCCCGTTGGCACCGAGCCAATCACTGTCCACGTTAAAGATAGCTCACTGCCTCGACTGATATTGCCGCCAACCAGCGGCAACTGCCAATCCTGAATCAACTCCGACAGAGCCCTTGAAAATGACCCTAACCAATCAGGATCCGCTGTCACCAAAGTGAGTGCACCGGTCACAGCAAGCGGTTCGCTGCCCATCGCCGCCAAATCACTCACGGCGCCTGCGAGGGTTCTTCGGGCCGCAAGGGCGCCGCCTGCGCCAACCGGAAAATGAACGCCTTCGATAAACGTATCCGACGATACGCAGAGTTGATGATCTGGCGGTGGACTTAATACCGCGCAGTCATCGCCGGGACCAACCACAGTGTGGGGGCCCTGCCAGTGTCCTAAAGGCGTAAAGTATTGGTCGATAATTTCGAATTCAGAGAGGCTCATCGAACCTGCAGCGCACCGACTTCAATCGACCGAAACGTCGTTGCCAAGCGATCCAAAATCGAATTCACGTACTTATAACTATCGGTCGCGCCAAAGATCTTGGCCAGATCAACCGATTCAGTAATGACAACCTTGAAGGGAATTTCCATACGGACTGAGAGCTCAAAGGCTCCCAGCAGCAGAATGCTTTTTTCCACAGGATCAATTAGCTCGGGCTCACGGTCCAGCAATTCGCTAACCTTGAGCCAAAGCGCTTCCTCTTGCTGGCTAACGCCCAAAACCAATGCTTCAAAATACGCGACATCAGCGCGCTTTAAATCATTGTCTTCAAGGAATTCTTTAATGACTTGACTAGGCGACGCCTCTAAGAAGTGGAGCTGATACAACGCTTGAACCGCGAGCTTTCGAGCTCTATGTCGAGCCGATGGCGTAGATTTCATGCCATTTTTCTTATGAGATTGATCATCTCAAGGGCGGTCATCGCGGCATCTGCACCTTTGTTACCAGCTTTGGTCCCGGCGCGCTCAATGGCTTGCTCAATGGTATCGGTCGTCAGGACACCAAATACAACTGGCTTTCCGGTTTTTAACGAAACCGCGGTTACACCACTCGCAGCTTGACCAGCGACATAATCAAAATGCGGTGTGCCGCCGCGAATGACAGCACCCAAAGTGATTACTGCGGCGCAGTCAGATTGCTCGGCAGCCAGCTGTGCCGCGAGTGGAATCTCAAAAGCACCCGGCACTTTCACAATGGTTATGTTTTTGTCTTGGACACCTTGCCGCTTGAGCGTCGTCAGCGCACCATTTAGCAAGCTGTCAACAATCAACTCGTTAAAACGTGCAACAACGATCGTAATCCCTGCAGTACTGGCCACCAAATCGCCTTCAATTAATCGGGTCATTTCTGAGTCGTCCTTTGAACGGTTGGGGTCAGTCGGGTTTTAAAACGAGCTTTATGTCCGGTCCAATTCTACGTGTGTCAAACAAAGACCACGCCCGTAGATCACTCATCTTATCAAGTTCTGGAAGTTGAAGTAACGGCTTACCGACCCCCATAAACTTTGGTGCTAAAAACAACACCAGCTCATCAACTAAGTTCGCCTGCATGACCGCACCCGCGAGGGTCGGCCCGCATTCCACTAACACCTCCAGAACGCCTCTCGCCGCTAAGGCTTCGAAAAAGCGGGGTAAATCGATCTGACCATCGGGATTGAGTTTCGTTTTCAGCGCCGCAGAATGCGCGTTGAGCGTCTCTAATCCGCAAACCTGACGTGCCAGGGGATTCCCGTAGACTTTCGCCGTCGCCATGGTCCGGCTTTGGCTATCGAGCACATACACAGGCTTTGGCCTAGCCAAAATAAGATGGCTGTGTTTCGGGTCAATCCTGGGATCTCGAACCGTGAGCTCAGGATCATCACTAAGCACCGTGTTAGCACCGGTGACAATCGCGGAACTTTGGGCCCGCATTCGTTGCACCTCAAGCCTTGCTGCAGGTGAAGTAATCCACTGGCTTTGGCCATTCGGCAAGCCAGTAAAACCATCCATTGTTGCTGCGAGCTTCAACCGAACATAGGGCCTGCCCTCGCTATGGTTCTTTTCATGGCCAGGGTTCAAAGTCTTTGCGCCCGCTTGATCCCCATCACGAATGACCTCAATTCCCGCTGCTTCGAGCAAATCAAAGCCGGCGCCCCTGTTTCTCGGATGGGGGTCAGGCGCAGCAGCAACAACCCGGGTAACACCCGCTTTAATTAACGCGTCAGCGCACGAAGGGGTTCGACCGTGATAGCTGCAGGGCTCTAAGGTGACATAAGCGGTTGCCCCAACAACCGATTCTGTTGCATTGGCGAGGGCTTCTGCTTCAGCATGTGGGCCACCTGCTACTTGATGAAATCCTTCCCCAATGACCCGACCGTCGCGCACTAGGACGCAGCCAACGCGTGGATTGGGATCTGTCGTAAACCGGCCTTGCTGCGCGAGCCGAAAAGCTTGCGCTAGAAATATTTGATCCATTACTTCGACTGACTAGCTGCTGGTTTTTTCGCAGCGCGTTTGCGGTTATTTTTACCCATCGAATCAATTTCGCGTTTAAATTCATCAATATCCTGGAAGCTACGATAGACCGAAGCAAACCGAACATAGGCCACCTCGTCTAAAATCCGCAACTCATTCATCACCAGCTCGCCCAACTCTAGACTCTTGACTTCCGGCTCACCCGTTGCACGCAAGGCACTTTTAATGCGAGACAGGACTGCCTCCACCCCCTCAAGGCTTACCGGGCGCTTTTCAAGGGCGCGCATCAGACCAGAACGAAGCTTTTCCTCATTAAAAGGCTCACGACTACCATCTGACTTAATCACCCGCGGCATCATCAACTCAGCCGATTCAAAGGAAGTGAATCGCTCACCGCAAGCCAAGCATTCCCGACGACGGCGCACTTGATTGCCTTCGGCCACCAGCCGACTGTCATTCACTTTAGTCTCGCTATGACTGCAAAAAGGACAAAACATTTACGACTCCACAACACAACCACACGAACTCTAAGACGACTTTAGCGCATACTCTTGGCCGGCCCACTTAGAATCATTCCCTTTTTTGCCTCATCAATTGCCAACTGAACTTCTGCAAAATGCTCGCCTGCTTGCTTTAGGTTGGTGACAATATGATTTTTAAACCCTTCCTGAATTTCGGCACGGCCATCAATCTCAACCGGAGCAAACCACAATTGGGTCATCAAATCGACGTAGTAGCGAACCCTAAAAAAGATTCTGTATTGACTTTCGATCGTGTCAGCGAGTTCGATGCCCAAAATATCTGCTAAGTCGCCGCTCGTGGTTGCCGTATCCCAGGCAATGGAGCCAAGGTAAAAGGACTTGCCATACTCCGTATCAAGGTAAGTATGTAAGGCAAGATCAATAACCTGCATATTCTCTGCAATTTCACTCTCAAGATTCTTTAAAAAAATCTTAGCGCGTTTTTGCTTCACTTCATTCACTTGCCGCCGACCGTTGTAGAGCGCGCCCATACCACCGAGTGCAACGCCAACAATCGTTGCAATCATTTCGGGTAAAACTTCAGAAAAACTAACCATGATGGGCTCACTTCGATCGACGCGGGTGCCGTCTCGCCGGATAATAACGTGATCAAGGTCATCAAACCACTGGGGCTTCTGTTTTAAGCCAACTTTGACGTCACTTTTTAAGGGTCTAACAGCGCGCGTTTCGTTCCCAAAGAAGTTTTCGGTGCAGCAGGGTTAACGCCAAACGATTGTTTTTTGTCAAAAACTTCAACAATGATGCCAGCCTTTTATACAAACTGCCGGCTCAACGCCGAATTAAGTCCTTCCGAAAACCGAGCCCGGTGTGGTAATTGACCCGGTTTTCTTTTAAAACACGCAGCAACTAGGGCGACTTCGTATGACACATCGCAAGCTTCAATTACCGACAAAGATTTGTGCGCGCTGCGGCCTTGTTTTTGCCTGGCGAAAAAAATGGCGCAAAGACTGGGCAACCGTTCAATATTGTTCGGAGCGTTGTCGGCGAAGCAAATCTAAATCATAAGGCCGATCAACCACCCCTCGCCCGAACAATGACCTATCGGGATGGTGAAACGCTTGTGACAGCCAATAAGACTCTCATAATATGACCCAAAACTATGAGACAATTGAGAAGTTCGCTTGGATGCAGGGCGCTCGGCCTAGCATTGTAGCCAATAAGTGGCCAATAAGACGCCTCTGCTCGCCTTAAATCACGTTTCCGAAAGAACCTTAAAGGGATTTATCAATGGCACAATACGTTTTCACGATGTCTCGCGTAGGCAAAGTTGTCCCCCCGAATCGCATTATTTTAAAAGACATTTCTCTGTCGTTTTTTCCAGGTGCAAAGATCGGCGTGCTTGGCCTCAACGGCTCTGGTAAATCGAGCCTGCTGCGCATCATGGCTGGACTCGACCAGGAACATTTAGGCGAAGCGCGGCCTCAGCCCGAACTCAAAATAGGCTACTTACCGCAAGAACCTGAACTAGACTCAAGTAAAGACGTCCTCGGAAACGTTGAAGACGGCGTCCGCGAAACCAAAGACTTGATGGATGAATTCAACGCCATTAGCGATCGGTTCGCCGAGCCCATGACGGATGAAGAAATGACCGAACTCCTGGATCGGCAGGGCGCATTGCAATTAAAAATCGACGCAGTGGACGGCTGGGACCTTGAACGAAAAATTGAAGTTGCGGCCGACGCCTTACGACTGCCCGCCTTTGCGAGCAGTGTCGACACACTCTCGGGCGGCGAAAAACGACGGGTTGCGCTCTGTCGTCTGCTTTTGTCCAATCCGGACATGTTGTTGTTGGACGAGCCGACCAATCACCTTGATGCTGAAAGCGTTGGCTGGCTCGAGCAGTTTCTCACCGAATTTCCCGGCACCGTGGTCGCCATTACCCACGACAGATACTTCTTGGACAATGCCGCGGGTTGGATTTTGGAACTCGATCGAGGGCACGGCATCCCTTATGAGGGCAATTATTCCGCTTGGCTTGAAGCCAAAGAAAAACGTCTCGCAACCGAGCAGCGTCAAGAGCAAGCACGCCAGAAAACTATCAAAGCGGAGCTGGAGTGGGTGCGCTCACAGCCCAAAGCCCGACAAGCAAAAAACCAAGCACGACTGTCTCGGTTTGAAGAACTCAATTCCCTTGAGTTCCAATCCCGAAATGAAACCCAGGAGTTATACATTCCACCCGGCCCCAGACTGGGCGACCAGGTCCTTGAGATCAACAATGTTTCAAAAGGGTTCGAGGACCGATTACTAATCAACGATCTCAGTTTAACCCTACCAAAGGGAAGCATCGTTGGCATCATCGGCGGTAACGGCGCCGGTAAGTCCACGCTATTCCGCATGATTAGCGGCCAAGACCAACCCGATACGGGCACGATTACCCTGGGCACAACCGTGCAACTAGGCTTTGTCGACCAGAGCCGGGACTCGCTCAACGACGGCAATACGGTTTGGGAAGAAATTTCTGAAGGCAACGAAATTATACGGATTGGTAAATATGAAACCCCCTCTCGATCCTATGTCGGGCGTTTTAACTTTAAAGGCGCCGATCAGCAAAAACTGGTGAAGGACCTCTCGGGCGGGGAACGCAATCGGGTTCATCTGGCCAAACTGCTCAAGATTGGTGCAAACCTCCTGTTACTCGATGAACCGACCAACGATCTCGATGTTGAGACCCTGCGAGCTTTAGAATCTGCGATTGAAACCTACCCCGGTGCAATTATGGTGATCTCCCACGACCGTTGGTTCCTGGATCGCATCGCGACTCATATTCTGGCATTTGAGGGTGACAGCCAGGCGAATTTCTTCGAAGGCAATTACTCTGAATACGAAGCGGACCGTAAAAAGCGCTTGGGCAAAGACTTCGCTCCAACGCGAGTTCGGTATAAAAAACTCGCGACCTAGTTATAACCAGTCCCCGGCGGCTGACAAGGCCTCAGATAACTGGCTAACCGCTTTGAGTTCCATGCCCTTGATAGGCTGCTTGGGAAAGTTCCCTTTCGGAACCAAACCTCGCGTGAAGCCGTGCTTTGCGGCCTCACGTAAGCGCTCTTGGCCATTGGGAACGGGTCGGATCTCACCGCTGAGCCCGACCTCACCAAAACAAATTAAATCTCGCGGCAGCGCGCGATTGCGAAAACTGGAAACCACCGCCATCAGAACGGCCAGGTCGCTACTGGTTTCATCGACTCGGATACCACCGACGGCGTTGATATAAACATCTTGATCGGCAACTTGCAGACCACCATGCCGGCTCAGTACCGCAAGCAGCATGGCCAAACGATTTTGCTCGAACCCCACCGCAATCCGGCGGGGATTAGAAAAAGCACTCTGATCCACCAGCGCTTGGGCCTCGACCAGGAGCGGTCGCGTACCCTCCCATATCGCCATCACAATACTACCTGGGGTATCGATTTCCGCCCGGTTAAGAAAAATCGCGGAGGGATTTGCAACATCCTTAAGCCCCTGATCGGTCATTGCAAAAATACCCAGCTCGTTCACCGCGCCAAAACGATTTTTAATCGATCGCAAGGTCCGATATCGCCCGTCTGCATCGCCTTCCAACATCAAAAAAGAATCAATCATGTGCTCGAGCACTCGCGGCCCCGCGAGATTCCCGTCTTTGGTGACGTGGCCAACAAGGATTAAAATCGTGCCTGTTTGCTTCGCTTTTTGAATCAGTTGTGCTGCCGTCTCTCTGACCTGAGTCACGCTACCCGGAGCCGATTCGATCAAGTCGCTTTGCATCACCTGAATCGAGTCGATCACTAGCACGTTGGGACGCGCTTGATCCCAAACTGCGCCAATGGCCTCAACACTGGTTTGAGACATGACCTTGAGCCGATCGGTCTGCAGGCGCAGCCGGTTGGCTCGCATCGCAATCTGCGCGAGACTTTCCTCACCCGTGACATATAAACAGCTCTGGGTCTTGGCCAACTCACACAAAATTTGAATGAGTAAGGTACTCTTGCCTGCACCTGGAGAGCCGCTTATCAATACCGCAGATCCAGCAACCAAGCCCCCGCCTAGTACACGATTGAACTCATCCGACGAAGACGCCAAACGAGGCTGCTCTGCCAGCGCCACCTCACCCAAGGTTTGCACCGCTTCGAGCGTACCGGCATATCCCTCGCGGCGGCGCTCGCTCCGTGCATTGCCCAATTGAATCTGCTTTAAGGTATTCCAAGCATTGCAGTCATGGCATTGCCCTTGCCATTTGGTGTACTCCGAGCCGCAATCCTGGCAAACAAACGCAATTTTTGATTTTTTCACGATTCAAGGCTCACGGTGGATGGCGAAGGGTAGGTTCGTGCGACCCGCGGACCCACACCGCACATCAGGACATAGGACAGACTATCTGCCTGCCGCGCAATTTCTTCAATGGCTAAATCTTTTCCCCAAAGCTGAGCTCGATCCCCAATTAAAGGCAACACCTTAGACGACACGGAAATGGTCATCATGTCCATCGACAGTCGACCGAGGATCGTTTCTCGCTGGCCATTCAGCCAAACTGATGTCCCCGCTTGAATCTGGCGAGGATAGCCATCGGCATACCCGATGGCGAGCACGGCAACGTTACACGCCTCAGTTGCTTGCCAACGACTGCCATAACCCACCGTATCGCCAGGACGCAGCGATTTGATCGCAATGACTGGCGCTGTGAGTGACATCACCGGGCGTAGCGACACCGCTTGATCTAGATAAGGACTCGCGCCATACAGCATGATTCCGGGCCGGATCCAATCACAGCTCGTGCCAATCCCGGCGAGAATCCCAGCTGAATTCGCCATACTGACCGGCAGACCCAACGGCTTGGCAACCGCCAGTAAGGTTTCAAGCTGGTTGGCGCTTTTTGCCAAGCTTGGCTGATCCGCATCGGAAAAATGGCTCATCACACCCAATATCCGGGCCTGGGCCAGGGTCCGAGCGCAGATCTCTAAGAAGTCTGTAGACAACCCTAAACGGTGCATCCCTGTTTCCAGTTTTAACCAGACTTTCAGATTCGTATCTTTAACTAAATCAAGCTGGTACGGCTGATGCAGCGCCACATCAAGATCAAATTGCTCAGCTTGCTGAACACCGGCTTCATCGAAGACCCCCTCTAGCAACAAAATCGGGTGATCGATGCCAGCAGATCGTAATTCAATGCCTTCGTGAACCCGCGCCACGGCAAACGCATCGGCCGCCTGCAGGCATCGGGCAACCGGCACCGCGCCATGACCATAGGCGTTCGCCTTAACCACCGCCATCACTTTGCTATGAGGGGCAGCTCTTTTTGCTTGCTGAAAATTAAAGGCAATCGATGACAAATCGATTGCAACCGTTGCGTCCTCAACCTTCACTCGTAGTAATCGTCATAGTCTCTGGCGAGATCTTCAAACTTCGTGTACTGACCGATAAAAGCGAGCTTCTTTCGACCAATTGGACCGTTTCGCTGTTTCAAGATAATGATCTCCGCGACGCCTCGGTCCGGAGTATCTTCGTGATAAACCTCATCACGATAAACCGCCATAATAAGATCAGCGTCTTGCTCGATAGCGCCTGATTCACGAAGGTCCGACATAATCGGCCGCTTGTCCGTACGCTGTTCAAGACTTCGGTTTAACTGCGACCCTGCAATGACTGGGCAGTCAAACTCTTTCGCAATGGATTTAAGAGACCGAGATATTTCAGAGATCTCAGTTGCACGATTTTCTGGTGTGCCGGACGTCTGCATCAGCTGCAAATAATCTACAACGATCATCCCAATTTGACCGTGCTCACGAACAATTCTTCGGCTGCGAGACCGCATCTCATTGGGAGTCAAACCTGGAGTATCGTCGACGAATAGCTGCTTGTCGTTGAGCAACGTGACCGCAGAAGTCAGACGAGGCCAGTCGTCATCGCCCAGCTGCCCACTTCGTATTTTACTTTGATCAATCCGTCCTAAAGACGACAGCATCCGCATTATGAGTGAATTAGACGGCATCTCCAGGCTAAAAACGACGACCGGCTTGCTTCCCGAGATAACAGCGCTTTCCGCAATATTCATCATAAAGGCGGTCTTACCCATAGAAGGACGACCCGCCACAATCACAAGATCAGAGGGCTGCAAACCACTGGTGATGTTATCTATATCTTGAAAACCAGAACTGATGCCAGTCAGCGCGCCTTTGGTCAGATACAATTCGTCAATCTTTTCAATGGCCTTGGCCAGTAAAGGCCGCACAGACTCAGGCCCACCATGGCTAGGACGCTCATCACCAATCTTAAAGACTTTGCTTTCCGCCTCGTCGATTAACCGTGCACTGTCGCGACCCTGCGGATTAAAGCCGCTTTCCGCGATATCGTGCGCCACGCTGATCAACTTCCGCACGGTTGCCCGTTCTTGAACAATTTCGGCGTAAGCCGTAACGTTTGAGGCACTCGGGGTGCCTGTTGCAAGATCCGTCAAATAAGCAAGGCCGCCCACAAGCTCAAGTTCACCGTGGAGCTCAAGCGTTTCGGCGAGGGTTACGATATCAAGCGGTTTGTTTTGTCCGACGAGCCACTGCATCGCTCGAAATATAGGACGGTGCTCTGAACGATAAAAATCGTTTTCTGAAATGAGCGTAGAAATCCGATCCCAAGCCTGGCTGTCGAGCATCAAGCCGCCAAGGACGGATCGCTCCGCCTCAATTGAATGAGGCGGAACTTTCAGATTTTGGTGATCATCCAGTTCGATGGCCAAGGAGAACTCTCTAGAAATGGGTCCCTTAGACTAAAGGATTGGTCTTAGGATGTGAACGCTTCCTCGGCCTCAACCGCCACACTGACATGGGCGCTGACTTCGGGGTGCAAATAAACTTCGACCTGATACTCGCCCACTTCTCTCAAGGGACCGCTGGGCAGTCGAATCTCACTACGATCGATTTCAACACCGGCGGCGGTTGCTTCCTCAGCAATATCGCGAACCGTCACGGATCCAAACAATTTACCTTCTTCGCCAGCGTTGGCCAGGATACGAATCGACAAGGCGTTAATTTTTGCAGCGCGTGTCTCAGCCGAATGACGTTGGGCATCAGCTTCTTTTTGTAGTTCAGCCCGACGGGATTCGAACTCTGCAATGTTGATCGCAGTTGCCGGCACGGCTTTACCGTGGGGCACAAGGTAGTTCCGGCCATATCCTGGCTTTACATTCACTCGATCGCCCAACCCACCTAGGTTTGCAACATTTTCTAACAAAATAATTTCCATGACTTAATCCTCTCTCGACTGAATTCGTTGTCTCAAATCTATAAAACCGTCCGCTATGACCAACACCACTAACGCGGCCGACGCTAACTGAAAAAACATCCCCAATGTCACGTAATACATCACGTACCATTGGCTGGACCTGTTTTGACGGCCTAGGATCCAATGCACCAATCCCGAACCAATCACCACAAACGGGATACTCACCACCCCAACCCATGTCCCGAACCCATCAGTCAATAAGCATCCCGCCATAACAAGGACCAATGGTAAACTACCTTTGGGCGTCAAACGGGTCTGCTGAACCTCCTGCTTGAAACCACCGGGGTTGTAAAGTTCACTCTGCCACCACCGCGCCAACATGAGCGCAAGAACCATCATATAGCCCTGACCCATGGCCAGATAACTCACCGCTTGACGCTCGCCAGACGCTGCTGTCACGACTGGCGCTCCGGTGTCGGCGGCAAGACTTTCCATGACGTCTACATACCAGTCCACGAATGCCATCAGAATAGATTCTGACAACTGCATAAACACCAAGCTTCCCATTACCGCGGCAACCACTGTTGCGTACAACGTGACCACCCAGGATACCGATAGCCGTAGCACCACCGCCGCAAGAAAGGCGCCTAAAAGGGCGATCATCCCGCTCGAATCACCCCCGGTTTGGTACACCAATACCAGCGGTAGGAAGGCCCAAAGGAAAACCAAGAGGCCTTCTTTATTGCCACGCCTTAACACAACCAACGCGACGATAGACGCACCCAACCAACTCAAAAGCGGCAAAGCCGATGCCAAAGCCGCCACACCGCTGGCTTGGAGCCGGCCTCGCATCACAAAAGCGGCGAGCCCTCTCACAACAAACCTCTAAACGCGCTACTTATGCGCGTCTGTGTAGGGCAGCAATGCCAAATATCGAGCACGCTTGACTGCTTTCGCCAGTTGACGCTGATATTTTGCCTTCGTCCCCGTAATCCGACTTGGGACAATCTTGCCCGTCTCAGTAATGTACGCTTTCAGCAATTCAACGTCTTTATAATCGACTTCAGTAATGCCTTCAGCGGTAAAGCGACAATACTTTCTTCTTCTAAAAAATCTAGACATCGTTATTCTCCTTGCCCAGCATCAACGGCCGCTTCTGCGGGCTGAGCAACAGCCGGTGCTGCCGCTTCTGCCGCTTTCGCTTCAGCACGCGCATTGCGACTATCTTCTCGATCTTTACGCTCTTTGCTTTCGTTTTCGATCTTCATGATGGGCGAATCACCCTGATCAGCCTGTTTACGGCTCATAATCATATTTCGAATGACGGCGTCGTTAAAACGGAAGGCATCGCTTAATTCTTCTAAGGTTTCAAGCCCACACTCGATGTTGAGCATGGCGTAGTGCGCCTTAAAAATTTTGTTGATGGGATAAGCTAACTGACGGCGGCCCCAATCTTCAACCCGATGGACAGCACCGCCGCCTTGGGTAATCAAATTAGAATAACGCTCGATCATGCCTGACACCTGTTCGCTCTGGCCAGGATGTACCATGAATACGACTTCATAATGCCGCATAGAGATCTCCTCTCGGTAATTGCTACCCGGGCAAACCCAGTGCAGCAAGGAGTTAATTGAAATTGTGGCCGCGCAGTGTACGAAATTGTTCTAAAAGATGCAAATGCTCGTCAAAGCACTTGGCGCCGCTGTCTGAAGATCTCATATAGACTTATGCCCGTGGCGACACTTACGTTTAAATTAAAATCTGCTACCTGCATGGGTATTTCAACCAGAACATCGCATTGCTTACGCGTGTTATACCGCAGGCCGTCCCCTTCTGAGCCCATAACAAGGGCCGTATCCATGTTGAAGTTAAAATCAGGTAGCTGGGTCTCAGCGCCGAGCGCAGTACCAACCACCCAAAATCCCGCTTCTTTAATTTGACGAAGGCTTCTCGACAAATTCACCACCTCCACAACCGGTACCACCCCTGCCGCACCAGCCGAGCGTTTCATCACAATCGCATTCATCGGCGCCGAACCGTGTTTCGGCACCACCACCGCATCTACCCCAAAAGTCATCGCGCTGCGTAAGCAGGCGCCCAAATTACCCGGATCGGTCACACCATCCAAGACTAAGAGCGTTCGGGGCGAAGGTTTTGGTTGCAAATAGGTTTCTAAGGACCGACTCGGCTCCGGTGGCGCATCAAAGCCTAAAAACGCAATGCCTTGATGCTGAACGCCAGCGCCCAAAAGCGCGTCCAGGTCTGCTACATACTCAATCTCAACCGACATGGACTCAGCCAGCGTCATCAGCGAATCTATTCGCTTGCCCCCGCGCCCATCGCGCAAATAGACCTTTCCAACCGCCCTTTTGAGCAGCTGCTGTTCAACGGAATGAAACCCATAAATCCATTTATCGCTCACGTTTGCCCCGTTTTTTTGATTTCTTTGTCCCAACCTGCTTCGCGGTTTTGACTCTTGAAGCCGATGTTCTACGCCCAGCTGACTGACCTTTTCGAATCAACGGCACATGTTCGACCAGCGCAAGACTAACCTGCCCCAAGCTGCTGTCGACCGACTCGAGTTGCACCACCACCCGATCGCCCATTCGCAAAATTTGATGGCTGCGGGTACCCACCAAGGCGCCGAGTTCTGCATCAAACTTAAAATGGTCCTGTTGCAAACTGCCGATGTGAATCAAGCCCTCAGCCATTATCGGCTCAAGGGTTACAAACAAGCCAAATTTAACCGCCGTTGTGATAACACCTTCGAACGTATCGCCCAAAAACTGCTTTAAATACTCGCACTTCAACCACTCAAGTACCTCATAGACGGCTGCATCCGCCCGACGCTCGGTCATACTCGCCCGCTCGCCAAGCTCAGTCATCAAGGCTTGTGCCTCCGGTTTTAATTCACTCGGAGCATTTTTCGTCTTCTTCCGAAGCTGGGATTTCACCAACTGATGATTCACAAGGTCGGCGAGCCGGCGAATCGGCGACGTAAAATGAGCATATCCTGGATAATTTAAGCCGAAGTGTGGCCGGTGTTCTGGGGTGTAAATGGCTTGGTTCATCGAGCGTAAAACCAGCATCTGCAACGCAGCAGCAGCTGGCTGACCGCGGCTGGCGTCTAAGATTCTCTGAAAATCTTGCGTCGTCACTCGCCCTAAATCGGCGTCCAATGCGAGCCCAAACTGTGCCAAAGTGCTGGCTAAACGCGTGACGCTTTCAGGATCGGGCTCATCATGGACACGATATAATCCCGCACCTTTGGTGGCTTGAATAAAATCGGCCATCGCAACATTCGCCGCCAACATGCATTCTTCGATCAGCTTGTGCGCCTCGGTTCGTGACGCTTGACCCATGCTGGACAGCTTGCCCGCATCGTCCCACTGCACCCGAAGTTCAGGCGTTTCAATTTCTAACGCACCCCGTTCGGCTCGGCGCTGCAGTAACACTTGATACACTTGATGAAGTGCTTCGAGCGATTCAAGGACCGGCGGCGCAAGCGCTGAAGGCGCGGCCTTATTGTCTAACCAATGCGCGACGTCCTCGTAAATCAACCGCGCTTTCGATTCGATCACAGCCTCACTGAAGCGATACCCCAGCCTGCGGCCCAACGTATCAAAAGACATCTCGCACACCAGCACCAAACGATCTTCATTCGGCCTTAGAGAACACAACCCATTGCTGAGTTTTTCAGGCAGCATGGGAATGACCATCTGCGGAAAATAGACGCTCGTGCCCCGATTCACAGCTTCATCATAGAGCGGACGACCCGGACGAACGTAATGTGCTACGTCAGCAATCGCGACCCACAACGTAAAGCCCTCAGGACCGACTTTGGCAAGCACGGCATCATCGAAATCCCGTGCATCCGAGCCATCGATCGTGACGAAGGGTAGCTGCCGCAAATCGTCACGATGCTTTAGATCAGCTGGCACAAGGTGCATCTTAATCGCGTCGGCCTCATCAACGACGTCCTCCGGAAACACCCTCGGCAGATCGTGGTTTTTTAATACGACTTCAATTTCTATTTCCGGGGTTAAGTCGTCTGCAATCACGCGCTCCACACGACCTTTTAATCCACCGCCGCGATCGCCGTAATCAGTAATGGTTACGACTGCAATCTGGCCATTTTTTAGCGGTACTGCAGGATCTTTTTCCAGCAGAATGGGCTGATGCACCTTTCGAGATAGCGGCTCCAATAAGATCTGTTTGCGTTTCAGTCTAATGCGGCCGGCTATGCTGGTATACGCGCGCGTTAAAACTCTTTCAATCTCGGCTTCTGGTCTTCTGCCCCCATGACCTGCGCTAATGCGCGCTAATACTTTGTCGCCATGCATCACGCGCCGCATGACCTGATGGTTGAGATAAATGTCCGGCGCGTCACCCTGCACCATTAAAAAACCAAATCCATCCGGATGGGCGGAGATAATGCCTTCAACGGCATCTTCCGGGATCTCGTCTGGATTCGGAAGACGGTAGCCTGAGCGTTGATTCATCGAAAGCTGGCCACTTCGAAGCATTGCGCCCAGCCTTGATTTCAACGCCTTTTTGTCCTCAGGCGAGGTAAGTGATAGCCGGCCCGCGATTTGACGCGCTGTGAGCGCCTGATCGGCCTCAGTGATCATCGACAGGATAAATTCCCGGCTAGCGATTGGATTCGCATAGCGCTGCGCTTCTCGCGACGAATGGGGATCTTTTTGATTCAAATATTACTCCTGACACGACCCGGGCCGGGTGCGTGCGTTGACAGATTCACTAACGCCTAGTAATCTGCGGCTCCTCGTTGCCGAGGTGGTGGAATTGGTAGACACGCTAGCTTCAGGTGCTAGTGGGGGAAACCCCGTGGAGGTTCAAGTCCTCTCCTCGGCACCAATTGAAAAATCGCTGCTTTGTCCTTTAATGAGCTTCACGCCCAGCGTTGTGGGCGCCATTGTAGCGCAATGCTGGCAATGACCCCTAGATTTTCTCATCAACGGTTTAATCAAAGCCAAGGCCCCTATGTGACCAAACCCTCAATATCAGCGGGTGTTAACCCCGATTTTTCTGCGGCCTCGCAAATCGCACCCCACGACTGCGGGTCAATCGGAATCCCCGCCGCCAGCCTTTCACGTCGAGACGCGCGCTCAGGATCACCAGGCAATAGCACTTCATCAAACCCTTCGGCTGGTAAAGCGCTACGAGCATACGCTTGCATACCGGCAACTTCACGACGAAACCCTTGCGCGCCACCAAACAAGTTTGGATCAAGAATCAGCATCAACATATGATTGACGGTAATTTCTTTCTGCTGATCAATATCCTGCACGGTCCATTCACCCGCTAGGGCGCCGCCCAACAACTCGCACATGAGCGCAAGGCCCGAACCTTTGTGCTGACCAAAGGGCCCAAGCGACCCACCTTCAGCAATAACAGCCGGGTCTCGTGTTGGTCTGCCGGCTGCATCGAATAAAGCATTCTCAGGAACTTGCTCATTTTTCATATCGGCCACGCGAACCTTGCCCAAAGCGATGGCGCTCGTCGCCATATCTAGGATCAGAGGTTCGGACTCAGTCGGCACGCCGCAGCAAAACGGATTGGTATGAAGGCGTTTATCGCGACCACCCCACATCGATACAAAGGGTGGGTGACCCACCACGTTTACAAAGTGAATGGAAACCATGCCAGCGGCAACGCACTGCTCAGCATAGGACCCGATCCGACCTAAATGATGGTTGTTTCGAGAACCAATGCAGGCAATGCCCATCGCTTTGGCTTTAAGGATCCCTAAATCAGTCGCCTGACGACCCACCACCTGGCCAAAGCCAAAGCCACCGTCAACCAACAAAACAGCGCCTTGATCTTTCACAACAGTTGCATCGGCATTGACCTGTAGACCACCCCGCAACGCGCTGCCCACGTAGTTTGGAATCATGCCAACGCCATGAGAGTCGTGACCTTTCAAGTTTGCCTCAACCAAATGATCGGCCGTTTCAAAGGCTTTCTCCGGTTGAGCACCCAATCGCTCAAAAACAGCCTGCGCAAACCCTTTGAGTTTTTCATGGTTTACCAACATCAATCTGCTCCCTTTTCCGGGCGAGTAACGCTCGTTTCTGCCCTGGCCTCGACCGGCCGGGTGAGCGAGCAAAACACGTCAAAAGGTAGTTTGACGACACCGCCTTGCAGACTCAATCGAACCTGAGGCACCAAGGCTATCGACTTACGAACGCCGCCGAAAGCCATCGGGCCGCCCCTTCGGCGCGCGGTATTACCAAATCAGATTACATGAAGCCTGCGTGGAAGGTCCAACGCAGAAAGAAAACCACAAAGCGGCGCTTGGTCAAGATATCGCGCGCCCACGTGATCAATCATAAATCGGGTGAAAGGTATTAAATGCCGACTCACAGAAGGCCCCTGGATCATTAAACCGACGGTTTTGATTGAGCCTACTAATTCGTTCCATCTGTTCATTCGACAAAACAAAATCTGTGATCGCGAGATTTTCGCGCATCCGATGATCCTGAACGCTTTTAACAATGACCGAGGTTTGTCTTTGGATCCCCCATCGCAGTACGATTTGCGCGGGAGTTTTCGAGACCTCACCAGCAATGTCGCAAATGGTTGGATGATCCAGCACCAACTCTTGCTCATCGGCCATATCCAATTCCAAGTAAGAGGTCGCCCCAAGCGGCGAGAAAGCCGAGACCGCCAAACCCTTTTGTTGCGCGAAACGAAGCATCCGATCTTGGGTCAAATAAGGGTGCGCTTCTAATTGCAATACTTCTGGGGGCGTTGCTGAATAATTCATCAGATCTTGGAGCAAACCCGCGTTATAGTTGCAGACACCAATATGGCCTACCCGACCGGAATCCTTGAGCTGCGACATCGCCTCCCAAGTGTCCTGCAAAGGCACTTTCGCGAGGCGCATTACGGGTTCCGCTGCATCAGGATCCTCGATCCATTCAGGCGGGTAGCGCGTCTCAAACGGCACAAACGCCAACGCAATTGGGAAATGAATCAGGTACAAATCCAAATAATCCAACTGCAAATCGCGCAACGTCCGATTAAGTGCCATCGGAACATGGTCTGGATGATGGTAGGTATTCCAAAGTTTAGAGGTAATCCAAAGATCAGCGCGATCACACAACCCAGCAGCCAATGCGCGGGCAAGCCCTTCGCCCACCTGCTGCTCATTGCCATAGTCCGAGGCAGAATCAAAATGACGATAACCAGCTTTCACCGCTTCAAAAACGACGTCGGCGCAACGATCTTGGGGTATTTTCCACAACCCAAATCCTATTTGCGGCATATCTTTTATTGCGCTTGTCATAGCAATCCTTTCTTTTCTATGCCGCCACCTGCCACCGACCCAAGTACCCTCAGCTCAGTAACCCCCAAGCCTTCCGTAAAGAAGCACCCAATCAATTAAATCAGCGTGCGTTTGATAATGGTTTCTGACCGATCGGGTCCTGTTGAGATGATGTCAATTGGGATGCCGCACAAGGCTTCGATACGCGCCAAGTACGCCCGAGCATTTTCTGGTAATTCGCTGAACGACTTAACGGACTCGGTTGGCGTCTCCCAACCCGGCATCATCTCGTAAACCGGCGTTGTGTCACCTGCCGCATCCATTTCGTAGTCGGTGCACAATGCGATTTCCTTCAAACCGTCCAGCACATCCAGCTTGGTAATGCAGAGCCCGGTTAAACTGTTCATCTCCACCACTCGTTGGAGTGCGTGAACATCCAGCCAACCACAGCGACGCGGTCTGCCCGTTGTCGCACCAAACTCATGTCCTTTCTCGGCAAGGCGTCGACCAACATCATCCTTTAATTCGGTTGGGAAAGGGCCTTCACCCACGCGTGTGGTATAGGCTTTAGTAATACCAAGGATGTAGTCAAGGTAGCGCGGACCTACCCCGCATCCGCTGCTAATCGCACCGGCTGTGGTGTTCGATGAAGTTACAAAGGGGTAGGTACCGTGATCAATGTCGAGTAGGGCGCCTTGAGCGCCTTCGAACAAGACACTCGCACCAGTCTTACGGTAGCCGGCTAAGGCATTCAAAACATCGCCCATCATCGGCGTTAATTCCGCAAGGAAGTCATAACTAGCTGCAAGACACGCCTGCAGTGTCACGGGGGCTGCCCCATAGTATTGCTCGAGCATGAAATTATGATGGTGCAAGAGTTCTTCTAACTTAAAGACGAGCTGTTCTTTATCAAGCAAGTCGCGAAGCCGAATGCCGCGACGGCCTACTTTATCTTCATAAGCTGGGCCAATACCCCGTCCGGTGGTACCAATTTTCTGATTGCCTCGCCGCTGCTCAACGCTTTGGTCTAGGGCCACGTGATACGGCATGATAATTGGGCAATCCAAACTGATCATCATTCGATCCCGAACGGCGATGCCGGCACTCTCAAGCTCCTGAATTTCTTTCAATAAATCCGGAATAGAAAGCACAACCCCATTGCCAATAAAGCAGCGTACGTTGGGATGTAGAATCCCAGAGGGTATTAAATGCAGGACCGTTTTTTTGCCCTCCACGACGAGGGTATGGCCGGCGTTATGCCCTCCCTGGAAGCGCACAACAGCCGTTACGGATTCGGTGAGCAGGTCAACAATCTTACCCTTACCTTCATCGCCCCAGTGGGTTCCGATCACCACTAAATTCTTGTTTGTCATGATGTCCTTATCTCTTATCCAATCGACCACGATTCATTCACTCGTAATCTCTCTAAGTTGCCACTGGCCTGCCAGCCAGACCAGTTCGAGATCGCCAGAAGCTTTTATCGCTTCGCCTTCAAGCACAACATCCCCTGAGGCTCGTCGCTCTTCAATCATTCGCCACTGCTCTTGCAGATTGCCATCAGCATGGGCAACCACATGCACGCGCCTCGCGTCCGGCACGGTCGGAATGGTCTCGCTAATCATTAACAGTTCGATATCAAATCCTGTCGCAGGACGAGCTCGGCCAAACACAGCGCCGATGTTATCGTAGCGGCCGCCACGAGCCACGCTCTGACCAGACTCCCGGAGAAACACTGAAAAAACCATGCCCGTATGGTAGTGCAGCCCGCGCAATTCAGATAAATCGAAGCTCACTTGTACATTTTGATTTCTAGCGCTGATTAGCTCGCTGAGATAAGCCAAATCATCGATTGCAGCAACGAGTCCTGGCCAATTTTTAAACCTATCTTTACCTTCTTCGAGGATTTGACTGTCGCCGGCCATCATCGGCAGCGCACAGATCAATTCAGCAAGCGCGTCCGGAAGAGCGTGCAACTGGGTCATCTCCGCTAACTCGTCGTGCGCTTTTTTTTGAACCAAATCAAAAAATTGCGTCTGCACGGACTCCGGCAAAGCCGTCTCGGCCATCAGCGCTCTAAAAAATCGAACGTCACCCAGCTCAAGCTGTACTGACGTCATACCCAATTGATTCAGCGATTCGATCATCAGGCTGATGATCTCGACATCCCCCGCGAGACTCGGTTCACCAAACAGCTCTGCACCAACTTTCAAGGGGCTGCGAGACGCCAACATGTGTGCCGGACGACTTTGTAAGACAAAATCCGCATAGCAGAGACGGGTGACCGCGTCCTGACCCAAACTATGAGCATCAATCCGTGCAGCCTGAGGCGTCAAGTCCGCAGGCAGACCCATCATCCGACCTGACAGCTGATCAATCACTTTAAAGGTTTTTAGATCAAGGTCTCGACCAGTGCCAGTCAGCAACGATTCCAGATACTCAAGCTTCGGCGGAATGATGTACTCGTACCCCCAGCTTCGAAAGAGGTCTAGCAGAATTCTGCGGCCTTGCTCAATCTTACTAGCGGTCTCAGGCAAGATGTCTTCGACACCATCTGGGAGGAGCCAATGCTCTATGGTCATAATGCCCTTACTTCCTAACCGTTCAACCAGTACAGCATCAAGGTGCCAAGCACCATCAATACCAAACCGTAAATTCTAAGCGATCGTTCATCGAGCCCTTGAGCCTGCACCACCATCGCCTTCCAAGCCTTTGGCGAGGCGAAGGGCAACACACCTTCAATGACCAACACCAGACACAGTGCGATCCAAAGATGATCTAGCGTCATCTAATTACAAGCCTAATCTACCTGCGAGCCTAGAGCTATGATCACTTTTCCAAAGTACTGTTGTTCAAATATTTAAAAAAGTCGCTATTCGGATCCAAAATAAGCATATCGCTCTTTTGAGCAAAGGTCCGTTTGTACGCTGCCATGCTGCGATAAAACTTGTAGAACTCTTTGTCCTCATTAAAAGCATCTGCATAAGTTGCCGCCGCTTCAGCATCGCCCTCACCACGAACCACCTCGGCTTGGCCATAGGCTTCGGCTAAAATCACTTCTCTCTGCCGGTCCGCATCCGCTCGAATACCCACTGCCAACTCCTGTCCTTTCGCGCGATGCTCTTTGGCCTCGATATCGCGTTCGGTATTCATTCGATTGTAAACCGACTGACTCACTTCCTGCGGCAAATCAATGCGCTTTACCCGAACATCAACGACTTCTACACCAAGTTCTTGGTCTGCCACCTCGTTGAGGCTGGCAACCAGATCAATCATTAACTCATCGCGCTGCCCAGAAACCACCTCATGCAAGGTGCGCTTACTGATCTCGTTTCGAAGTCCGTTGTTGATTCGCTGCTTGAGCAACTCCTCCGCCCGACGCTGGTCGCCGGATGTCGCAGTGTAGTATTTTTCAACTTTCTTGATTTTAAACTTGGCGAACGAATCAACAATCAACGCCTTTTTTTCCAAGGTTAAAAACCGCTCGGCTGGCGCATCAACCGTCAGCACACGACCATCGAAAGCCCTAACCTCTTCAATAAAGGGTAATTTCAAATGAATTCCCGTCGAGATATCTGAATTCACCACAGCACCCACCCGCAATAAAACTCCTCGCTCCATCTCGTTGAGGATATAAATAGAATTGGAGCCGACAAACAACAGGCCGGCCACAAGGACAATAATGACTGCTAAACGATTCGACATGGTGTCTCTCCTAAGGTTTTACTGTCGATCCCGACGGGATCGGACGGAGGTAGTGTCTTGCGGACGCTGGGAGATCGAGTCTGAACCAGCCATACCGCCGTTTAATCTAGAGACGGCGCCCGCTTGCTGCATCATCCGGTCAAGTGGCAGATACATCATATTGTTACCGCCTTCAACATCGATCATGACCTTCGAGGCATTCGACATAACCGCTTCCATGGTGTCGAGATACATTCGTTCTCGAGTTACTTCTGGGGCCGCTTTATATTCTACGTAAAGCTTACTAAATCGCTGAGCTTCACCGTTGGCTTGGGCAACAACCCGCTGCCTATATCCTTCTGACTCCTCAAGATACCGTTGCGCCTCACCTCGTGCCTCCGGTATCACTTGGTTGGCATAAGCATCGGCTTCGTTACGAACCCGGACTTCATCTTCTCGCGCTCGAATCACTTCATCAAAGGCTTCTCGGACCGCGTCCGGTGGCGCGGTCTCATCAACGTTGACCTGCGTGACGAAGATGCCGGTACCATAAGTATTCATATAATCCTGAATCCGAATTTTGATTTCATCACCCATAACGGCGCGACCTTCGGTTAGGACCTCATCCATTTCGGTGCTACCGACAACATGTCGAACCGCGCTTTCGGTGGACTGATGCAAACTTTTCTCTGGGTCTCTGACTTGCAACGCGTAGTCTTTCACATTGTCTATAACGTACTGCACCGTGAGCTTAACCTTCACAATGTTTTCGTCTTCGGTCAGCATTTCCGAGTCGTGCGGATGCGAGCGAACTCTTGAGGTGTTGTGAATAATCACTTGGTCTACAATCGGTGGGTACCAACTCAGACCAGGCATGACAACGGCCTCCTGAACCTTACCAAATCGGAGCACAACCCCACGCTCTTGTTCGTCCAGGGTATAAACACCCATGAAACCATAACCAATCGCGAGCACCCCAAGAACGATGGCAACCAGAGACGATTTCACCCCGCCGCCGCCCGTTGAAGCACCCCCAGCGCCGCTTCCGCCGCCGAACATGCCCCCTAAATTTTCTTTAAGTTTCTTAAAGGCCTCATCTAAATCGGGCGGCCCTTGGTCTTGGCGACTACCCCAAGGGTCTTTCTCACCATTATTACCGGGTTCATTCCACGCCATACTCTTCTCCAAATCCTGAGATTTTGTTTATCTTCCCACTTATTGCATCAAGTTGCATTGCTTAACCTGCTTTCATCGCGGTTAACGCCGCATTCAACCTTGCCAAATTCTTCTTTTCTATACGAAGGTGCATCGCAATCGTGCCATTTTCATCCATGACCTCCTCAATTACCGAAGCGAGCTCAAAGCATTTTGCGCGAATCATCCCTTGCTCGGGATTGAGCGAAAGCACCGTTGTCACCACATCATCTGATATCAACTCATCGATACAGGATAAAAGCTCGGGCAATCCAACCCCGGTCAGCGAGGAGACCTGAACGGAATAGGGTTTGTCCGCTGCATCTCGGCGCACCAGCGGCCCTGTCACGCCTTGTATATCAGACTTGTTTAAGACCAACAGCTGCGGCACTTCTCTTGCGCCAATTTCTCCCAGAACCGCATTTACGGCATCCATACGCTCTTGTTTTTCACCTGCTGACGCATCCACCACATGCAGGATCAAGGTTGCCTCGGTTACCTCTTCAAGCGTTGCCTTAAAAGACTCAACCAGGCCATGGGGGAGCGCCCGAATAAAGCCCACTGTATCGGAAATGACGGCTTTACCGGTCAGCGGCAGACTAATTTGTCGAAGGGTGGGATCTAACGTTGCAAACAACTGATCGGCTGCATGCACCGCCGACTGCGTTAATCGATTAAACAGCGTCGATTTACCCGCATTCGTGTAACCCGCTAGCGCAACCGTTGCGGTTTCAGATCGTACCCGCGCTCGCCGGCTTTGATGTCTTTGGCGCTGAACCCGCTCTAATCGTTCTTTAATTTTTTTGTTGCGCGCCGCCAGCAGCCGTTGATCCGCTTCTAGCTGCGTTTCTCCCGCACCGCCAAGCCCCGCGCCCGCACCGCCCCGTTGGCGATCAAGATGGGTCCAGCCTCGAACCAGTCGAGACGCGCTGTGCTCTAATTGCGCAAGCTCAACCTGAAGCTTACCTTCATGAGTTCGAGCTCGCTGCGCAAAAATTTCTAAGATGAGGCCCGTTCGACCCAGCACTCGCAGATCTAAGGCACCCTCAAGATTCCGTTCTTGGGTCGACGAGAGGTCTTCACTAAACAGCACCAGATTGGCACCTGCGGCTTCCGCCGCGATTTTTATTTCATCGACCTTGCCAGATCCCACCATCGTTTTCGGATGCGGATCCCGACGGGCGCTCTCGATCAACCCAACGACCGCCATGCCGGCCGACCGAGCCAGCTCTTCAACCTCCTCGTGCGTCGCAAGATCAGAGGTCTTGTTCCGAATAAAAACAAGCATCGCCTTTGAGCCAGGCGCTGGCCGATCAAAAAACATAATAACAGCCTGACGCTTTAATCGAGCGTCTCCATCGGGTCATCATAATCGAGGCTGACCGCTCGCGAGGGCACGACCGTTGAGATCGCTGACTTATAAATCATTTGATTCACCGTGTTTCGCAACAAAATAACAAATTGATCAAACGACTCAATCTGCCCCTGAAGTTTAATCCCACTGACCAAGAAGATCGAGACTGGGATCCGCTCCTTCCTCAATGCGTTTAAGAATGGGTCTTGTAAAGACTGACCTTTCGACATAATGCCTCCTAATTCCTTCCCAACGCTGGAACTCCAACGCATTCGTCATGTTAAAGATAGACTCACGGGGTCGATGCGCGTCAATCAAGCTTGCTCGAGCTACCATCACCTCTTTGCTCGGAAAGCCTCGATCTGCCACTTGCTGCGATCGCGCCCTGCTTCCTTACTTAATTTTTTCAAACCTTAGATTTTATCAAACCTTAACTTTTATCAAAACTTAGATTTTATCAATATGTTGGCGACTGCATCGATTTTCAAGAGCGCATCGAGCGATGGCATCGATATTTTTTCGACCATTTCAAACGACCGCAGCCAAGTGAACTGGCGCTTGGCTAACTGCCGGGTCGCGATAATGCCTTTTTCTCGCATTTCATCGAATCCAAGATCGCCTTCTAGGAACTGCCATACCTGACGATAGCCGACCGCTTTCATGGCAGGCAGCGCATCATGCAAGGCATACTGCTCACGCAGCTGCTCCACCTCAGCCACCAATCCTTGCGCCAGCATCTGATCAAACCGCGCTTCTATTTGGTGATGAAGTTGCGCTCGAGACTCAGGCATTATCGCAACTTCAGTGAGGCTCGCGCCTAGTCCAACCTGACCTTTCGCCTGCAGCGCGGTCAAGGTTTGACCTGTCAACCGCTCTACCTCAAGCGCCCGTTGAAGCCGCTGATGATCTGTTGGTTTGATCCTCAAAGCGGCCTCTGGGTCAATCCGCCTTAGCTCCTCATGAAGCCAAGGCCAACCATTCGTTTTAGCTGCCTCAAGGATCTCAAGACGAACCGTCGGGTTGGCCTCTGGTAAGTCTGCGATACCATCGCGCAAGGCCTTCAAGTACAACATAGTGCCACCGACCAGAACAGGCAACCGACCTCTTGACCGGACAGCTGCGATTGCTTGCCGGGCATCCTGGCAAAAATCAAAAGCGGTATAAGGATCCGTGGGCGCGCGAATATCCAGTAGGTGATGTGGTACCAACGCCTGCTGCGCTGCATCGGGCTTTGCCGTGCCAATATCCATATCAGTATAGACTTGGGCCGAGTCAACAGTAATGACTTCAAGGTTGAACCGGCCAGCTAATGCATAAGCAAGTGCCGACTTACCCGATGCCGTCGGCCCAGTAATAACTAAGGCTTGGGTCAAGCTTATTGACCTCTCATAAATAAACTATCCAGTTCAGAAAGCGTCAGCTGAAACCAGGTCGGCCGACCATGGTTGCACTGCCCGCTGCGCTCGGTCTCTTCCATATCTCGCAACAAAGCATTCATCTCCGGTATCGACAGTTTGCGATTGGCGCGCACAGATCCATGGCAGGCCATCGTCGACAATAGCTCGTCCCGACCATCATTAATTCGATTACTGGAACCAAACTCTAGGAAATCCGATAACACGTCGCGCACCAACTGCTCGGGATTATCTCGACTCAGCATGGACGGAACCCCACGAATGATCACGCTCTCCTCAGAGACAGCCTCAAGCTGCAGCCCAATTTCAGAAAGCTCATCAGCACGATCCGTGACCAATGCAACTTCGCGCGCGCTTAACGCGAGGCTTACCGGGACAAGTAAGGGCTGTGTTTTAAGGCCATCTGCATCCATCGCCCGTTTTAAGCGCTCGTAGGTGATCCGTTCATGCGCCGCATGCATGTCAACCGCGACCAACCCATTTATATTTTGCGCGAGGATATAGACGCCATGTAACTGACCGAGGGCATAGCCCAAAGGCGGAATCTCAGCACCATCATCCTGGCCGGCTCCCAACCCAACGGTTGTTCCCGTCCAGTTACTCGGCATCTGACTGGGCGATTGCGACAAACCAAAGAATCCTGAACCCTGATTCTGGCGACTGGTAAAGGCCATATTCCGCTGCACATAACCCGGATCGAAGGAGCCGAGCGGCGGTTGTTCGCCGGAAAACCCCGCCTCCAGGACTTGGTTGGGTCCGCTCTGACCTTCTGGCCGCACAGATGCCAACACCTGGTGAATCGTCCTATAAATCAGATCATGAACGCCGCGACTTTCCCGAAAACGAACTTCATGCTTGGTTGGGTGGACATTCACATCGACCAAAGTCGGATCAAGGTTCAAAAATATGGCATAAACCGGATGCCTGCCATGAAAGAGCACATCTTTATAACTCTGACGCACCGCATGACTGCAGACCTTGTCACGTATGCAGCGATCGTTTACAAAAAAATACTGTTGGTCGGCCTGACTACGGGAGTAGGTGGGAAGCGAAATCCAGCCTTTAAGCTGCATCGACCCAATCTGTTCTTCAAAATACAGCGCTTGATCTAAAAAACTTTGGCCAAAAACCGCTTTAATACGGTGGTGTTGATCCTCGATCGCTCTCGCCGCCTGAAACTGACGATAAACCTTTCCATTGTGGGTCACCATGATGGCCACCGCCGGATGGCTTAACGTCATTTTTCGAATCACATCGTCAATTCGACCCAACTCGGTTTTTTCAGCTCTTAGAAACTTTCTACGGGCAGGCGTGTTGAAAAATAAATCCCTAACTTCAACCGTCGTCCCCTGAGGATGAGGCGCCGGGATAACCTCAGAGGTCATATCTACGCCGTGAACCTGTACCGCATACCCAGACTTTTCATCGGTTGCGTTCGACGTCATCACCAATTTAGAAACCGAGGCGATTGAGGCCAAGGCCTCCCCTCGAAAACCCAACGAGCAAATCCCCTCAAGATCCGACTCCGTCGCGATCTTTGAGGTTGCATGACGTGACAAGGCCAGAGCCAAATCGTCCTGCGGAATCCCGCGGCCATTATCCCGGACACGGATGAGTTGGCTGCCACCGGCTTCGAGCACCAAATCAATTCTCGAGGCGCCGGCATCAATCGCATTTTCCACAAGTTCTTTTACAACTGATGCTGGGCGCTCAACCACTTCCCCGGCGGCAATCTGATTGGCTAGTCGGCTAGATAAGCGTTGGATTCGACTCACGAGCGCTCCGGAATTTTCAAAACCTGCCCAACCCTAAGACGGTCGGACTTTAGCGCATTCAAAGATTTCAAGGCGCCTTGAGATACCCGATAACGCTGCGCTATCTCAGACAAGGTGTCCCCAGATTTTATTTTGTAAGCCATCACCTGCGGCAATTGTGAAACCCTCTGAGCCAAAAGAGTGCCCTCCGGCGGGGTTTTTTGAAAATAGGTTGAAACACCTTTGAATATTGCACCAGCCATTTTCTTCTGATGGGCCGCGGTTCGCAGTTTCTTGGCCTCTCCGGGATTTGAGATGAACCCAGTTTCAACCAAGATTGAGGGAATATCGGGTGACTTGAGAACGATAAAGGAGGCTTGCTCAACGTTCGATTTGTGCAATTTATTAATCGGCGAGATCGATTTGATCACCTCCGCACCCATTTCTAGGCTCGCGCTCAAGCTCGCAGTCATCGAGAGATCCAGCAGCACACCTGCTAACACATCATCTTTATCATCCAGACTCACGCTGCCAACACCACCAATGAGATCTGCCCGGTTTTCCTTCTCCGCAATCCAACGGGCAGTTTCGCTTGTCGCGCCCCGCTGAGAAATCGCAAAGACCGATGCCCCACTGGCAGAAGCCGTTTTCCAGGCATCAGCATGAATCGAGATAAACACATCAGCTTGATTATCACGTGCCAGCTGAGTTCGATCTCGATGCGCAACGTAGTAGTCACCGCCGCGGGTTAAGACGGCTTTAAAACCTGGTTCGGCGTTGAAGCGATCAGCGAGCCGTTTCGCGATCGCCAACACCACTGTTTTTTCATAGGTTTTGCCTGGTCCAATGGCTCCGGGATCTTCGCCTCCATGACCCGGGTCAATCGCAACGACGATGTCTCTCAGCCGTTGCTCAATTTTTGATTCGGTCGCCAGGACCGATTCGCCGGTAAGCGTTGGAAACAAATCAACCACCAACCGATCGCCATATTGAGCAATTGGGTTCAACAAAAAGCTTCTCGGTTTAACCGATTCAGATAGATCCAAAACAACTCGCAAATCCGCTTGCCTCACTGATGAATACCGAATATCGGTGACGGCCGTGCCTTTGAAATATTTCGATGCAAGTGATTGCCGGCGTACTGATTTTTCCAACGCCGAGCCTGGCAGGTCAATCACCAAACGCAGTGGGTTTTCGAGAACAAACAACGTGTGATCTAAGGGTTCGCTAACATCGAACACCAAACGGGTCTTTTCTGGTGAGGCATGAAGTCTGATGCTGTTAATAGTCGGGCTTGCCAATGCTGAAGATGACAAGAGCCACATCACCACTAAGCCAGAGAATCTTCGACGACCCCAGGACCCAAAAACGCTCGAGCGCAAATTTACTGTCATGTCGGCAACCTTGCGAGCGCGCGCTCACCTTTGTCTGAGCCTGACTGCACAAACAAGCGGCGGCTGCTATCTCCAATGACCCGCATTTCAATCTCCAGATCCGGCTTAGGTAATAGCCCGAGTCCTTTCTCTGACCATTCAATTAAACACAGCGCTTGGCTTGTAAAATACTCATCAACGCCCAAATAGTTTAACTCGTCTGGATCACTGAGTCTGTATAGGTCGAAGTGGTAGACCGGATGCACTGGCAGCTCGTAGGGCTCGACCAGCGTGAAGGTCGGGCTCTTCACCGCACCCGTATAGCCCAAGGCCCGCAACACGCCTCGGCAGAGGGTGGTCTTACCTGCGCCCAGGTCACCTTTAAGAAAAACAATACCGGTTCCTTCGAGCCCGTCGACCAACCGCGCGCCGAACTGCTCGGTCGCCTTCTCGGTATTCAGCAGCCAGCTCATAAAACTATCCCCGAGAGTGAGCGACCAACTTGCATCACCACATCTCGAGCAAGCAAACCGACCTCGCCCTGTTGAGCCGTCGCCATCCGAGCGGCCCGGCCGTGATGCGCAACCCCCAGTTCGGCTGCGCGACTCAGTGGTTCGCCTTGAGCGAGCAAAGCACCCAGCAGCCCTGAAAGCACATCGCCCATTCCAGCCGTTGCCATTGCCGGCCCCCCCAATACATTAATAGCGATACCCGAATTAGATGCAACAAGGGTTGCTGCACCTTTAAGCACAACCACGGCACCGTACTCAGATTGCAGTTGGCCCACGACCGCTAAGCGATCCGGGTCGACCTGATCACGACGGAGCAACCTTGCGGCCTCCAAGGGATGTGGCGTCATGATGCAATCAAGCAGGGGAACCGGCGCCTGAGCCAAAAGGTTTAGGCCGTCGGCATCTAGGACAAGGGGTTTGCCAGCAGCAATCACTTGTCGATACAAGTTTTGAGCCCATGCGTCCTGACCTAGACCGGGGCCCAGCACGACGGCCTGGACGCGATCAAGAAGGTCCGTTATGTCATCGGTTTCAGTGACGCCCCGAAACATCACCTCAGGACATCGCGCTAAAAACCCAGATCGATGCGCCTCGCGACTCACAACAGACACAAGCCCCGCGCCACTACGCACAGCAGCCTCGCTGGCTAGTAGGCCGGCACCGCCGAAGCCCGTATTGCCACCCACCACCAGAAGGTGTCCAAAATGCCCCTTGTGCGCTTTGTTTTGACGCGCCGGTAACCTTGGCGCGTCCAGAACCCGCAACACTTTAGCGGCATGTTTGGTCAACAAGGCTTCCGGCAGGCCTAGATCAGCCAGCATGATCTCACCCGCATAATCTGGTCCATCCTGACTGTATAACCCCACCTTTCGCGCTAAGAAGGTGATGGTGATCGAGGCCCGAACACAGGCCGTCCCAACATCGCCTGAGTCAGGCTGTAAACCAGACGGCAGGTCAACCGCAACCACAGGGCCACTACCAGCATTGATTGCCATGATGGCCGAGCGGTACGCGGACGTAACGTCGCCCCGAATACCAAGCCCTAATAAGGCGTCAACCAATACCGCTCCGGCCAGGACGGATCCTTCAAAATCCTGAACGATTGCCTGGCTATTTTGACAAACTGCGAGCGCTTCGCGCGACGCGTCAGAAAGCTTTTCAGTATCGCCAACAAGCACAACCTGAACCAACCAGCCACGATCCGCCAACCCCGCTGCGATTAAAAAGCCGTCGCCTGCATTATTCCCAGACCCACAAAAAACCTGTGCATTTTTAATGTCGCTATAGCGGGTCAAGATAACCTCGACAACGCGCCGCGCAGCCAATTTCATCAACTGGAAACTGGATATGTCATAATCCTGCGAGTATTGCCGATCAATTTCTTTTATGACCGAGGCCGGGTAAAGCTTTGACGCTGTCATAATGACCCTCGTGCCCTGAAGGGGGCCATTATAGCCAAACCTACAGGCACCACTGGAAAAATATTGATGTCGTTGCAAGCCCTTAAAAATCAGATTCCCGAATGGGCCGCAGCGCTGGGCTTTTCAGCAACCGGTTTTGTCAAGCTCGACCGCAGTGATCATGCGCCGCATCTATTAAAGTGGCTGAGCAATAACCATCACGGCAGCATGGGTTACATGGCGCGCAATGTCGATCTGCGGGTCGACCCAGTCGGATTATTACCCGGATCCCTCAGCGCAATTACCGTCAGAATGGACTATTTACCGGCTTCAGAGATGACAAAAATTGAAGGCACCCTTGCTACACCGAGCAGCGCCTACATTGCCCGCTATGCACTCGGCCGGGATTATCATAAAGTCATTCGCCGTCGTCTGACCCAGCTTGCCAACCAAATCAATGAAGCAGCAGAGGCCCAGGGTATAACCGATTGTGTGACCCGGGCCTGCACCGATTCCGCACCCATTCTTGAAAAACGCTTTGCCGAGCAATCTGGATTAGGCTGGATCGGAAAAAATACGCTGCTGCTCAACCAAAGCCGCGGGTCCTGGTTTTTTATTGGCGAACTCTTAACCAACCTGCCATTTGACGGTCCTGTTGAGATCTCATCCAAACATTGCGGTAGCTGCACCCGGTGCCTGGATGTTTGTCCAACCAAGGCCTTTGTTGGACCCTTTGAGTTAGATGCCAAACGGTGTATTTCTTATTTGACGATTGAATCTAAAGCCGCGATCCCAGAGCCACTGAGAGTCGCCATGGGCAATCGGATATTTGGCTGTGACGATTGCCAGATGGTTTGTCCCTGGAACAAGTTTGCCGCAACGTCGGTTGACCCCGTTTTTAAACCAAGACCAGACTTTGAGGAGGCCGCGTTAACAACCCTTTATGCCTGGAGCGAAGCCACCTTTTTAGAAAAAACCCAAGGCTCGGCAATCCGGCGAACAGGTTACTCAGGCTGGTTGCGGAATATCAGTGTTGCACTCGGCAATGCTGACTATGATCCAGAAATTTTAGCAAGCCTTAAGGCTAAACGTGCAACAGCGGATTCCATGGTGCAGGAACATATTGACTGGGCCATTCAGCAACAACTTTCGAAACGTGATGCGAGCAGCCCTCTCCCTACATCTTGAAGACATGCGCTCGATAAACCTTGAGCTCATCGATCGATTCTCGAATATCGTCTAAAGCGCGATGCCTGCCTTGCTTGATGACTAAATCCATAACTTCCGGCTTCCAGCGCATCACCAGAACTTTAATTGAACTGACGTCTAGGTTTCGATAATGGAAAAATCGACCAAGCTCAGGCATATGGCGATCAATAAACCGTCGATCCTGGCCTATGCTGTTCCCGCACAGGGGCGAATCCTGCGGGCCAACATAATCCTTTAAGAATGCAAGGGTTTCCGCTTCAGCCATCGCCTCGGTCACGGACGATGCGATCACGCGCGCGGTCAGGCCAGACGCACCGTGGTGCTCAGTATTCCACTCATCCATCATATTCATCCGGGCTTCGGTCTGATGAATCGTTAAACAAGGGCCCTCAGCAATGATATTGAGCTGCGAATCGGTAATGATGGTTGCAATTTCTAAAACCAGATCTGTATCTGGATCCAAACCTGTCATTTCCATGTCGATCCATACCAAATTACCTGAATCTACCGCCATAAGAATCTCCTCTTTGAACCAAGCGTCGGGCTGCTGACCATCGGCTCTATTTAACCCGAGTCAACCGTAAAATACGAGGATCAGCCATTAACGCTTCGGTGCGTATCGATTATGCATCAAAGCAAGCGACTAACTCGGGCAGTGGCTCAACCACGGCAATCCAAGCAACAAGGATCCATGCGTTGCGCGGATTGCGTTAGACTGCATCCTTTAACGGACCCACATCACACACTCTATGATGTATTAGGCAATCGACTTATTAGCAACTGGCCGCTTTATGACCCGACTCTTTATTTTTCTTCAGTATCTGATTCCTCAGCATTTATTATCCCGCTGCATCGGTTATGTCGCCCGATCCGAGATTCCTTGGCTGAAGGATTTTGTGATCAAACAATTCGACAGCATTTATAAAATCGACTGGACCGTGGCAGCACGCACAGAGCCGGAACAATATGTTTCTTTTAACGATTTTTTTACCCGGGCATTAATTCAAGATGCCCGCCCCCTCACCGGTAGGCTTGTATCGCCCGCCGACGGTCTCGTTTCAGTTACCGGTGACATCAAACACCAGCGAGCTATTCAAGCCAAAGGACACGATTATTCGATCCCTCAATTGCTGGGTGAAACCTTACCGACGTCATTCAATAACGGCAGTTTTTTGACCGTCTACTTGGCCCCAAGCGACTATCACCGAGTGCATTTCCCACAACAAGGCGCACTCCAGACTGCTCGATATATTCCGGGTGCCCTTTTTTCCGTTAACCAGACAACGGCCAACCACGTTCCGGGGTTATTCACCCGAAACGAGCGCCTTGTGCTGCGCATCACCTCAAGCGAGGGCGATTATTATCTGGTTTTGATCGGCGCCATGATTGTTGCCGGTATCCAACCATTTTGGGATATTGCGCCCTTCAAAGCCCAACAGCCTATCGATCAACCAATGCAAGGGCTAGCCGTTGATCAAGGTCAAGAGGCGGGCAGATTTTTGTTGGGCTCTACCGCCATCTTGATTACTCAGGCGAACCAAAAATGGTGCGTTGCTCCAGGCAGCACCATCAAGATGGGTCAAGCGCTCGTCAGCTAATGATTCGGCCAAGAAAATAGTTGCACCTCAGATAAGGTTTTGGCTTTGAGCCAAACCATCACCAATCGATCGATTCCAAGCGCAACGCCGGCGCAGGCGGGCATCAAAGCGCTTGCCTCAGCGAACGCGGTATCAAAAGCAATACTTGGCAGGCCGCGATTGACCCGAGCAGTTGCCATCACTGTATGCCGACTCAAAATGACCGCCGGATCCCGAAGCTCAAGATAACCGTTCGCTAGCTCAGTACCCTGCCAATACAACTCAAATCGTTGGGCAGTATCCGTTTTAGGGTCAATTTCCGCGAGCGCCGCCTGACATCGTGGAAATTCAGTTAGGAAAAAAATATCGCCGAGACTGGGTTGAAGAACCTCTAAGAACAAAAAGTCTAAACAATCGGATCGGAACTGATCATCATCGTGCGGCGCTAAATGGGTTACCTCTGCACCGGTCTCTTGCACCCACTGCCAAAGGCTCGACAAGGCTGCTTCGTTTGGATTAACCCCAAAGCGTTGCTCAAACACCGCCCGAAACGAATAGACCGGCAAATCGACCTTAGATTGCGCCCGCCAAATCTCCGGGGGCTCAGGCAAGGCATTCAACAGGTCCACCACTTCGGCCATCAGGCCAGATAAGCTGAGGCCCGGGCGATACCATTCGAGCATAGTGAATTCAGGATTATGCTGGCTGCCCTGGTCGCCGCGCCTAAACGCAGGAGTGATCTCGAAGATGGCTTCGCGATAGACCGCTAAGGCCCGTTTTAACGCGTATTCCGGGGAGGTCTGCAAAAACAATTTTTCAGCTTGATCCGAGACTTCAAAGCTCGACAGCTGAGCATCGAACGTACCCGAGCGGCTCAAGGACGGCGTTGAAACCTCGGTCACAGACCTTGCCTCGAAAAACCGACGAATGGCAGCAAGTACCTTGGCCCGCGCCTTCAGCACAGGCCAGGTTGGCATCGGTTGCACGCCCTGGTTCACGCGCTCTTACTACGCCCCTGGTATTCACCCGTTCGGGTATCAACGCGAATGGACTCACCGATATTAATAAATAGCGGTACCTTTACCACAGCCCCAGTTGACAAGGTTGCCGGCTTTGAGCCGCCCGTCGCCGTATCACCCTTCAAGCCTGGGTCAGTTTCAACGATATCCAGGTCGACAAAATTGGGCGCCACCACAAGAATCGGAACATCATTCCACAACGTCACCGTACACCGGCCATTTTCCTTTAGCCACTGGATTCCTTCGCTGACCGCTTCTTTATCCGCTGCGATCTGCTCGTAACTATCGTCGGTCTTCATAAAATGCCAATACTCACCATCTGAATACATGTATTCCATCTCGTATTCCATGACATCGGCACCTTCCAGGCTCTCACCCGACTTGAAGGTCCTCTCCCAGACTCGCCCCGATTTCAAATTCTTAAGCCGAACGCGATTGAATGCTTGCCCCTTGCCCGGCTTCACAAACTCATTTTCCACAATGCTGCAAGGATCCCCTTCAAGCAAAACCTTCAAGCCAGATTTAAATTCGTTCGTGGAATAATTGGCCATAACTACCCTCTACCTGCAATGAGCTTAAACTAACAAGGTGCTATCTTACCGAGATTGTACGGCCGATGGCGAGGCCAATGGCTTAGGACGCGCCAAGCTGGTCCCGATCACTGATTCCCAACAAATAAAGAATACTATCCAGCCCGAGGGTAGAGATTGCATGCCGGGAACGCTCTCGAACCAAATCCTTCGCGTGGTATGCAATCCCGAGTCCTGCTGCACCCAGCATTTCTAAATCGTTTGCGCCGTCGCCCACGGCAATGGTTTGTGCCATGGAGATCCCTTCTTTATCCGCCAACGCTCTTAGGATTCGTGCTTTGGCTTCGGCATCCACCACGGGGGCCAAAACACGTCCTGTTAGAAAACCGTCAAGAATTTCCAATCGATTCGCAAAAACATGATCGACGCCCAATTGGGCCTGTAAGGCATGACCAAAATAATCAAACCCACCAGACAGAATCGCCGTCTTATAGCCCAACAACTTCAGCGTCTTAAATAACGACTCTACCCCTTCCGTGAGTGGTAATTGGGCGGCAACCTCACTGAGCGTTGTCTCAGGCAAGCCCTCAAGCAGCGCCACACGCCGGATCAAACTTTCCCGGAAATCAAGTTCTCCAGACATCGCTTGATGGGTAATTTTAGCAACCTCGGCGCCAACCCCCTTGTGTTTTGCCAGCTCGTCAATAACTTCGGTTTCGATCAGCGTGGAATCCATGTCAAAGGCAATAAGTCGTCGATGCCGTCGGTAGATACCGTCTTCTTGTACCGCAAGGTCCAGCGTTAGCTCCGTTGCCAGCGCCATAAGTTTTTTTCTAAATAACGGACTTGGCGTCCCGCGAAGTGACCATTCGAGACACGCCCGAGTGGGCTTTTCGGACGGTTCGAGCGGAACGCGGCCAGAGAGCCGGTTAACCTGATCGATATTGAGACCTTCATCCGTCACAATACGCGCTAAACGGGACAATTGTGCCGCGGTAATCTTTCGACCCAAAATGGTTAAGATGCTGCGCGTCTGACCTTGCCGGCTGACCCAGTCAGCATACTCAAGATCTGTTACGACTTCCGCTTCAACCGACAAACCCTCGGCCACAAACATTGATTTTAAATGATCGATCGCCTCATTTTGCTCGGGTGCTGAACGCACCAAAATACCTAAGGTTAGGTAGTCGTGAATAACTGACTGGCCCATATCCAGAACTTCCATTCCGGCCTGGGCAAGAATAGTCGTCAATTTAGCGGTCAATCCACGACGGTCTTGACCGGTGACATTGATAAGAATGACGTTCTGCATCGTTTGGATTCCTCGGCGAGTGCGCATTATCCAACAAATGACGCATCGGCGACAGGGTCCAAGTTAGTGCGATATACTGCGCGCCAGGAATCCTTCGAAGTTTATAATGCAAGATTTGCGGTTTCGCATATTAACGCTGTGTGTCGTGCCCTTTCTGATCGGAAGTGGCCTGGTACTACTGACCGCGTTGATCAGCCTTCAATCTCAAACAGACCAAGCTGAGCAACAACTAGCAACGACCTTACTAAAGCATAAGACATCCGACGCTGCCTTGTATTTAGCAACTGAGGACTGGATCGCGCTCGCCGTGATTCTCGATCAGTTAGCGCAAGCGACCGGTATGGGCCGTGCTGAAGTTATGAATTCTGATAATCGCTTAGTGCTGGCCAGTGGCAAGGCTCCGGCACGTCACGTCGAGTACACAGCGTCCTTAGAGCATGAAGGTTTAATCATCGGGAAGCTTTCGCTGATTGTTAACCAGGCCCCGAGTACCGACGCGATTCAAGCCTTGCTGATCCAGATCCTCTGCATGATTTCGGCCATGACGATCGTCATGGGCTTCACCGCTTGGAAGTTCGGTGACTTCATTTTGATTTGGCTCAGTTTAAAGTTCGGTCAAAAACCGGCTGCACCCAAATCAGTTGTCGAACATATCCCAGCACCTTCGGACAGTCCCGTGGTTGGGATATTTTCCATCAAACTCACCCCTGCAAGGCTTGTGCCTTTCGCGGCACTCCAAGCAGCTGCCAGGCAGCATTTTGGAGAACTGACGGAGCTTCAGCCTGGGGATTATGAAGTGCACTTCAAACAAGCTGACCTGGCCCAACACAGCCTTGAGTTCTTTGAGGCGATGCAAGCCCTGGTAGAAGTGGTGGCAGGTCTAAACATCCGCATGGCCTTTGCCATTGATCAAGCCGAGGCCTCGGAAGCCCTTGGCAAGCGCGTTAAGTATCTCGCCTCCTTAAGTCGTGGCGCACTGGTCTTAGATGAGCAGACCAAGACTCAGCTCGCGCACATCACGCACCCTTCTTTTGAAACCGCGCCACTGTCATCCTCATTTGCCTCAGACCTGATCTTGCACACCCTCACAATGAGCACTCCAACTCAAAGTGTTTAATCAGCGCTTCAATTCTACGCGATCAACTTTTTGAAACCCTCGCGGTAGTTTTAAGCCGCGGCGGGCGCGCTCACCTCGATAATGCGTTAGCTCTTTAAGCGTTAACGTAATGTGCCGTTTGCCCGAATACACTGTCAGCGCGTCGGACTCGGAAAAAATTATGACATGACCGAGAAATTCGGTTCTGTTTTTCAGGGCGGCGCTGGGAATATTAATCAGTTTATTACCTTTGCCTCGCCCTAACTCCGGCAATTCTTTCGCTTGAAAAATGAGCAACCGGCCTTCTGTTGTAAAAGCTGCGATTAACTGATCTTCTAACGCCTCAACCCGATAGGGCGACATCGATTGCGCCCCATTCGGCACACTGAGATACGATTTTCCTGCCTTGTTTTTACTGATCATGTCCTCAACTCGGCCAATAAACCCATATCCGGCATCGCTGACAATCAAATACTTTTGTTCCGGTTCATCTAAAATTAAACCGGTAAAGCGACTCCCAGGTGGCGGATTGAGCTTTCCCGTTAGTGGCTCGCCTTGGCCCCGAGCTGAAGGCAGAAGGTGTGCCGCTAGTGCGTAACTACGGCCCGCACTATCAAAAAACACCGCAGTTTGATTAGACTTACCCAGGGCCGCAGCTTGGAACTGATCACCCGATCGATAGCTCAACTCCTCGACTTTCACGTCGTGACCTTTCGCCGCGCGAACCCAACCGTTTTCTGATAGAACCACCGTTATCGGGTCATTCGACATCAGATCTCGCTCAGAAAAAGCCTGCGCCTCTTGTCGTACAACAATTTTCGATCGCCGATCATCGCCATAGGTTTCGGCGTCTTGCATCAACTCTTTTTTAATAAGCGTCCGAAGCCGAGCTTTCGAGCCAATAATCTGCTCCAGCGACTGACGCTCAACGGCAAGCTCGTCTTGCTCACCCCGAATCTTGACTTCTTCAAGCTTGGCAAGCTGCCGCAACCTCAAATCGAGGATCGCTTCGGCTTGGCGATCACTCAGCGCGAAGCGGTCGATCAAAACCTGTTTCGGTTTGTCTTCAGTCCGAATAATGTGAATGACTTCATCGATGTTCAAAAACGCGATCATCAAGCCTTCAAGCAGGTGAAGCCGATCCAAAATCTTTTCAAGCCGATACTGCAAACGTTTCAGAACCGTGGTTTGTCGATACTCTAGCCACTGGCTCAGGATTTCTCGAAGCGAGCACACGCCCGGCCGGCCGCTGAGTTGGATGACATTTTGGTTAACCCGATAAGTCCGCTCTAAATCCGTGCTGGCAAAAAGGTGGCCCATCAACGTATCCAGATCGACTCGGTTGCTCTTCGGCACGATCACGATGCGTGTCGGATTTTCATGATCGGACTCATCGCGCAAATCGACCACCATGGGAAGTTTTTTGGCCTGCATCTGGCCTGCAATTTGCTCAAGAATCTTGGTACCCGAAACTTGGTAAGGCAGCGCTGCAATGACGATTTCACCGGCTTCGACGCTATAAACCGCTCGAGCCCGAACTGAGCCGCGACCGGTTTCATAGGTTTGCTGGATCTCTTCAGGGCTCGAAATAATTTCTGCTCCCGTTGGGAAATCTGGACCACGGACGTGGGTCATGAGGTCTGCAACCGTTGCCTTGGGCGAATCCAAAAGATGGATACAGGCACTCACAATTTCATTCAAGTTATGCGGCAAGATATCCGTTGCCATACCCACGGCAATGCCAGTGCCGCCATTGAGCAAAAGGTTTGGTAGACGGGCCGGCAACACCACCGGCTCATCCATCGTGCCATCAAAATTGGGAATCCAATCAACCGTACCCTGACCGAGCTCCGACAATAACACTTTCGAATACTGGGTAAGCTTTGACTCGGTATAGCGCATCGCCGCGTAGGATTTTGGGTCATCGGGCGAACCCCAGTTACCTTGGCCATCGACCAATGGGTACCGATACGTAAAGCTCTGAGCCATCAAGACCATCGCTTCATAACTCGCGGAGTCGCCATGGGGATGATACTTACCGATCACATCACCAATGGTGCGGGCAGATTTCATGTATTTCGCATCAGCTGTTAACCGAAGCTCACTCATCGCATAGGTAATACGACGTTGAACGGGCTTCAACCCATCGCCAATATGCGGCAAGGCCCGGTCATTGATCACATACATTGCGTAGTTTAAGTAGGCACTTTCAGTAAATTCAGCCAGCGACTGGCTTTCGATGTTGCCGACATCTTGCTCGAGTGTCATTGTTTTTCCTTGAATCTAGTTCAGTTCGGCGAGGTCGCCTTTGTGTTCCAGCCAAATTTTACGATCGCCCGCCCGTTTTTTAGCGAGCAGCATATCCAACAGGTTATCCACTTCCTGCCTGTCCTCAACGGTCAAACGCACCAAGCGCCGGGTATCGGCCGACATTGCAGTTTCCCTAAGTTGGAGCGCATTCATCTCACCCAGGCCTTTGAAGCGTTGCACCGAAACCTTGCCTTTGATCTTCTGGCTTTCAATACGGTTCAGAATGGCAGCCCGCTCGGATTCATCCAGCGCATAAAAGACCTCTTTCCCGACATCAACCCGATAAAGCGGGGGCATTGCAACAAAGACATGACCTTCTCGAACCAAAGCTGGGAAGTGGCGCACAAACAGTGCAATCAGCAGGCTACAAATGTGCAGGCCGTCGGAATCGGCATCGGCCAAAATACAAATTTTGCCGTAGCGCAATCCGGACAAATCATCGGAGCCCGGATCCATGCCAAGCGCTACAGAAATATCATGGACCTCTTGAGAGGCAAGAATGTCAGCGGAATCCACTTCCCAAGTATTAAGGATTTTGCCCTTGAGCGGCATGATCGCTTGGGTTTCTCGATCGCGCGCTTGTTTTGCGGAACCGCCGGCCGAATCCCCCTCAACCAGAAACAGTTCACCCATCATCGCGTCCTGGCACGAACAATCGGTCAGCTTGCCGGGCAAAGCCGGGCCAGTTGTGACCTTCTTCCTTGCGATTTTCTTCCCCGCACGCAACCGCGCTTGTGCATTATTAATAGCCATTTCGGCCAGCTTTTGACCTTCTTCCGTATGCTGATTCAACCACAAGCTAAAACTGTCTTTAACAGCAGAGGAAATGTAACCGGCGATGTCCCGCGAATTTAAACGATCTTTAGTTTGACCCGCGAACTGAGGGTCCAGCATCTTCGCGGACAAAACGTACGCGCACCGCTCCCAAATATCTTCTCCAGAAATTTTCAGACCCCGGGGCAGTAAGTTCCTAAACTCGCAAAACTCACGCAAAGCTTCCAGCAAGCCGGTTCTAAATCCATTGACGTGCGTCCCACCCATGCCTGTTGGAATCAGGTTGACGTAACTTTCGGTTAAAGGTTGACCCCCCTCCGGCAGCCATTGCACTGCCCAATCAACAGCTTCATTTGTACCCGCCTGAGCGCCAGTAAAAGGCTCGCTGGGCAGAACCTCAAATCCTGCAAGTTCCATAGCCAGGTAATCTTCTAAGCCTTCGGCGTACAACCATTCTGTAGTTTGGTCCTCAACATTCGCCTCGTGCTCATTTTTAAAGATGACTCTGAGCCCAGGACACAGCACCGCTTTGGCCCGCAGCAGATGCTTAAGCCTTGAGACCGAGAACTTCGCGCTGTCAAAATATTGGGGGTTGGGTTTGAATTCGATGGTTGTACCCGTATTTCGCTTACTGACCGATTCAAGGATCGTTAAGGGCGCCACCATAACGCCGTCTTTAAAACCCATGTGGTGCAGGTTGCCCTCGCGCTTTACAAACACTTCAAATCGCTCGGACAGCGCATTGACCACCGAGACGCCAACACCATGAAGCCCGCCTGAGAAACGATACTGGTCGCTGTTGAACTTTGCGCCAGAATGCAGGCGCGTCAAAATTAACTCAACGCCGGATACTTTTTCCTTCTGATGCAGGTCGACCGGCATCCCGCGACCATTGTCACTGATCACCATGGCGTCATCTTTTTGTAGAATCACCATGATTTCACTGGCATGGCCTTCCAAGGCTTCATCGACGCAATTATCGATGACTTCTTGGGCCAAGTGGTTCGGACGAGTCGTTTCGGTATACATGCCTGGCCGTTTTCTAACGGGATCCAGGCCTTCTAAAACTTCGATTGAATCGGACTGATAATTACTGGCCATACTTTTTATATTCCAACGCTTAATGACTTCTTAAGACAATCCATGTGCACGTCACAAGACCGGACATCAAATTTTTTTCGGTAGGCGCTCAGGCCAGATCTCAGCGAGCCCAAGAGCGCGTCAGATTATAACGGGAAAGAATCCCGGACGTATCAATCATCGACAATCATTATCGTGTCTTGGGTTCGACCGTGCTCAATACAAACTGCGAGCAACTCACCAAGGGCACGATTAACCTGTGATTTTTCATCTGGATGATGCAGCGCTTTATTTGGCACTTCGTAGCGCTGTCGCAGCTTTTGATGATCGCCAATCCCAAGCACTTCGGCAGTCGAGAGATCGTGGTACAAGCAAATCGATAATCGTGGCCAAACCAACCAGGACAGTTGGTCCAAACCACCCTTCACCGAGATCGTCATAAAGGTCGTGTAAGGGCAGCGCTCGGTCACCCTCAAGTCTACTTCAACCTCACGCTCGCCAAGCAATACCACAAACACCAAGGCATCAACCGTTTGATGATTAGGGAACAGCTGCAAAAATCGAATGTAGTTGGCATCGCAACTTTCCAAATCAGCACTGAGATTTGGTACATAGCGACGATTTTTCCGAGTCTCTTTAACGTTCATCAAAGCCTTACCTCAGGGGTAAGCCTATCATCTTTTCGGGATCAAGCGTTCAGCCGCAGCCGGATTTAGACAGTCATATTCGATCAAAAGCGCCTGCACCCGATCCCGAATATCATTGCGAGAGGCTCTAAAAACGGTCTCAATATCCGCTGTTAAACCCTCAGCACTCGCCGGATCCAGGAGCGGCCAATGGATTTTTCGAATCCTCGCCGGCACAACAGGGCAATGCTCATCAGCATGCCCACAAACCGTCACAACCAGATCAAGTGCATCAAAGTCGCACGCATTGATCACTTTTGAGGTCTGAGTACTGATATCTACCCCAGCTTCCAACATCGCCTGAGCCGCTCGTGGATTTAAGCCGTGAGCCTCAATCCCAGCTGAGCGAATGACCGCCCCAGGCTTTGCCATAGCCCTTGCCCAACCCTCAGCCATTTGTGAGCGGCAGGCATTCCCCGTACATAAAAACAATATTTTCATCTTGGCGTAACCGCTCGACTAGGCAACCAAGGCGACAATCCTATTAATAATTGATCAAGCGCTCCGCGGCTCTCATCAACCAATTGTTGCGCGCGATCGATCTGCTGCTGCCTAATCACGGGATCCACCAACAGCGTCTCGAGCGCGGCAGTCAGCGCACGCTCATCCGCAACCAGCGTTAGCGCCTCGGCGCGCTGAAACTGTTCGGCCTGAGCTTCAAAATTAAAGACCCAAGGACCGGTCACAATGGCACACCCACACAGCGCCGCTTCTAAAAAATTATGTCCACCGTGGGGCACAAGACTGCCGCCCACAAAGGCAACGGCGCTCGCACCATACCAATATAGCAGCTGGCCCATAACATCGACGATGACCACATCCGTATCCTCGGCAACCCCGTCGAGGGTTGCTCGGCAAGACAACAATCCCATCTGAGCTGACAAGGTTTGCAGCGCACTCACCCGTTGCACATGGCGCGGAACCAACACCATGAGCAGGTCAGGATGCGTAACCTTCAGGGCCATAAAAGATGCTAACAATATCTGCTCTTCGCCAGGATGGGTGCTGGCCGCAAGCAAAAGCGTCCGATGGCCGCACTTTGTCCGAATGAGGGTAACTTGTTCGGTGTAATCCGCTGGGCGCACCTGATCAGCTTTAATCGATCCCGTGACCGACAATTGATCAGCCTTGGCACCGAGGGCCGCAAAACGATTCGCGTGAGCAGTGGACTGCACCGCAATCCAGCTGAACTGACGCAGGGTAGCCCCCATCATTGATCCTAATTTTTGATACCCTTGAAACGATCGCTCAGAAAGACGGGCATTAAGCAATGCAACTGGAATCTCTCGCGACGCGCAAGCGGTCATCCAGTTGGGCCAAATTTCGGTTTCAATCATTAGTGCGAGTTTTGGCCTGACTTGATTTAAAAAGCGCTTGATACAGCGCTGCGCATCAAAGGGGCCGTAGCAAATCACAGCACGACCAGAAAATTGGCGCATCAACTGAGCGCGTCCAGTCGGCGTGGTCGTTGATAAAACCAGCGTATGGCCTTGGGCTAACAAGGCTTCAACCAAGGGCGCCGCCGCAATGCTTTCACCGGCCGAAACCGCATGCAACCAAATATCCGCGCCCGGCCCCAAGCTGGACGGCATATATCCAAAGCGTTCTGCTATGTGATGCCGGTAAGCAGGCTCGCGTCGACCCCGGAACCAAAGCCGAATCAGGGCCCCTGGAATCAATAGCGGAATCAAAATATTGTAGAAAAATCGAACCATCATAACGTCGCTGTATGATTAGGGCCTTAAAAGGCACTACAAGATTAGATGCGGACTAAAAGTTTACCATAGCCGAATTTCTATCAAGACCGGTTTTCGCCTTTCCCTGGCTCATCGATTAATGACCCGGATGTTCTTTAGACAATCTCGACGCAATAAACACCATTTCAGCGTAATAACCCGCAGAACCGATCAACAACCGACGGTATTTTTGAATGCCGGCTCATCGATGACACATTCTTAAGATTTTCAACCGGCCGGTGTTCGGGATCAAAAGGTCGACTTGTTAAATTTTTAATCCCGCTTATTGAAGCGGAAGCCGCTAGAGAAGCAACACAGGCGACTCCTAAGATAGCAATAATTTTTAGCATGATAAAAAATTTTATTCTTTCTGACCTCAAGGTCTGTGTGATCTGTTCCAAAAGACCCCCCGTAGTTCAGTGATTAAGATCACAATAATGGATAACACTCATGCGATTACTCAAAAGATTCAGCGGTCTTTTCTTTGCTTGTTTAGCACTAACAGCTTGTGACACTAACTTTAAGAAAGCACCAGAGCCGATACCCCTTGCGGATTTGCCCGCCCCAACGCCGACCATACTAGATGTTGCAACAGAGGCGGGAAGCTTCACCACGCTTATAGCCGCCATCGATGCGGCAGGGCTGACAAGCACAATCGACGATCGAGCGGCAACGTTGACGGTCTTCGCGCCGACCGATGCCGCCTTTGCGCTGCTCGGCGAGGCCGCAATCACTGATCTTTTGGCTGATCCTGAAACGCTATCAGACATCCTGCTCTATCACGTCATTAGTGACGCGGCACTAGATTCCGCCAGCGCCATTGACGCTGTTGGGACGACAGTTGAAATGGCAAATGGCGATCGGGTTGGCGTTTCAGCCAAAAACGATTCGTTATTTCTGAACCTATCCAAGGTTACTGCCACCGATATCGAAGCCGTCAATGGGGTTATCCATGTGATCGATGCCGTGCTGATACCACCGGCCGATGCAACGCCCAGCGAAAACACCATCGTCAATATCGCGGCGGCTGACGAACGCTTCACCACCCTTGTTGCCGCCCTCGGTGCGACTGGCCTTGATACCGTCCTGGCCAGCGAGACCGACACCTTCACTGTCTTCGCACCGACCAACGATGCTTTTGAGGCAATGGGAACGGCCAACGTGGCGGCGCTTCTGGCCGATCTCGACAATCTAACGGCCATTCTCCAGCAGCACGTCGTCGCAGGCACTGCCGTCGATGCCGTTTCTGCCTACGCACTCAGTGGCAACGCTGCCACAACCGTGGGCGGCGCAGACCTGCCGATTTCAATTTCTTCCAAGCGCGAATTACGCGTTGGTGGCGCGAAGGTCGTCATCGCTGACATCTATGCGTCCAATGGCATAATCCATGTCATCGACACGGTCCTTGTTGGCGCAGCAGGCTTGCCAACGCCCCCACTCAACCTCGCTGAGGTGGCATCCGCCGCGGGCAGCTTCGAGACGCTCCTCGCCGCCCTTTCCGTCGCCGACCTTGTTGGTGCATTAACCGACGCGGGCAAAAGTTACACCGTATTTGCGCCCACGGATGAGGCCTTCGAAAAACTTGGAGCAGACGTCCTTACCGGGCTTTTAGCCGATCCGGAACGCCTCGCCGACATCCTGCTATATCATGTCTACGCTGACGCGGTCGTACTTGCCGACACAGCATCCGCCATTGCGGCATCCGATCAGTCCATTATTGAAATGGCCAATGCAGGCGACAGAGCTGCCCTTTCCTTAACGGATGCTGGACTCACGGTTAACTTGGCGTCTATTACCAACGCAAATGTCATGGCGTCGAATGGGGTCATTCACGTTATCGACAACGTCATGCTACCTCCGACTCCGCAAGGCGAGGTAACTGCGAATATTGTAGATACTGCCGTGGCCGCAGGGACATTTACAACCTTATTGACAGCACTTGAAACGGCTGGACTCGTCGATGCACTGAGCGATCCAAACAGCGCGCTCACGGTTTTCGCGCCCACCGACGCGGCATTTGACTTGATTGATGCAGATCAACTATCGGCCTTGCTGGCAGACACCGAAGCACTGACATCGCTGCTGACCACCCACGTCATAGCGGGCTCAGCAGTCGACTCCGTGACAGCCTACTCGTTGAACGGGACCGATGTTGAAACGCTCTCTGGTAATACCGTGGGGATCAGTATTGAAAATGGTAAATTACTCATCCAAGGCGCGACGGTAATTTCCAGCGACATCTACACCACCAACGGCATCATTCATGTGATTGATCGCGTTATTACCGACGCTGAAAGCGAGTAGGCTCGATCGATCGATAGCTGGCCTTCTGAACAGCCGCTTCTGTAAACATCGTATTGAGGATGCTCCGTGCATCCTCAACCTTTGTTGAGTTTTTCGAATCCTCTCCCGCTTTCAATTTATTGGGTGCCCGCGGTCTTCACCGGGCCCGGCATCAGCCACGTCGCGTGCTCAGCTTGCTTAGCTATCTAACAAACAATCCTGAAGCGACCTCCTGAGAGCTGCCTTCCCGAATTTTATAAAGACGCGCTTTCACCTTACAATGGCTCATCGATGGAGCCCTTTACCGTGCAAACGCGTTATCAACCGTCCCGTGCGCTTTTTCATCCCCGTTACTGGCTTACTTGGGCGGGGATCGCGCTTGCCTTTGTTTTAACCGGATTGTCTCAACCAACGCGCCAGCGACTTGCAAGCCTGCTGGGGCGTGGCGCAATGTACCTCCTACCCCGGCGCGTCAGAATCGCCAAGGTGAATCTCTCGCTCTGTTTTCCAGATTTAACCCCCGAGGCACAAACGCAATTACTGCAGGCCAATCTTCGCTCAACCGCTGAGGGGTTGATTGAAACCGGAACCACTTGGTTGCACCCTGAAAAACTTAAGGACTTGACCGTGCGCTTTATTGGCCTTGAACACCTGGATCGGACTGAAACCGATCCAGGTATTCTGATCATCGGTATGCACTTTGCCACCCTTGATTTGGCCGGCGCCTTACTCAGCCAAAAAAGACCCTTTAACGTGATGTATAAAACCAATAAGAATCCGGTGCTTGAGTGGCTAATGCAACACGGCCGGGGTCATCATTTCAAACAGGCACTGGACCAACATAATATTCGAGGCGTTATTCGAAATCTTAAAGCTGGCAATCGCCTCTGGTACGCCCCCGACCAAGATTATGGACGACAGAATACGGTTTTTGCGCCGTTTTTTGGTTTGACGGCGGCGACCACAACGGCCGCGAATCGTATTGCGCGCTTAACTGGTGCGAAAGTGGTTTTCATGAGTCATTACCGGCACGCCGATGGCAGTTACTCGGTTGTCATCAAAGCGCCGGATGCCCCTTTTCCAACCCAGTCCGATCTAGAGGATACTAGCCTCATCAACCGCCATATCGAGCGTGCCATTATTGATGCACCGGAGCAATATTGGTGGGTCCACCGCCGGTTCAAAACAACCGAGCAGGGTCGCTCAACCCTGTACGACGCCTAGGGTGAAACAAGTCCAAGGGCATCACTCATAACTTGAAACGGGTGCAACCCGCAGTACTTCCGCAATGCTGGTTTCACCCTTCGCTACTTTTTCTGCGCCGCTTAATCGCAAGGTCCGCATCCCGGCTTGCATCCCGGCTTTGCGAATCTCGCCAGCATCTGCATGACCAACCACCAGTTGCTTCACAGGATCACTCATAGTCAAAAGCTCATAAAGCCCGGCGCGACCTTTAAACCCGGTTTCTCGACATTCCTGGCAACCCGCCGCTGAGGCCATTTTTACCGGCGGCTCAACTCCCCAGGGATGTACCAGCTCGGCCCAGCCGTCAAGGTCCGGTTCAATGTCGTACCGACAATGCGGACAAAACGTTCGCACCAGCCGTTGCGCCATAACACCCAACAACGTTGCCTTAATTAAATACGGCGCAACCCCCAATTCAAGCATCCGTGTAATGGCGGCTGGCGCATCATTCGTATGCAACGTCGAAATCACCAAATGACCTGTCAATGCGGCTTGAATCGCCATTTCGGCGGTCTCGAGGTCTCGGATCTCTCCCACCATAATAATATCTGGATCCTGCCGAAGCAGCGCCCGCACGCCTTCGGCAAAAGTTAGGTCTATATTCGCCTGGACCTGCATTTGATTGAACGCGTCTTCCACCATCTCAATCGGGTCTTCGATGGTGCACACATTGACCATTTCGGTCGCCAACTGTTTTAAGCTGGTGTAGAGCGTGGTGGTCTTTCCCGAGCCTGTGGGGCCCGTTACCAAAACAATACCATTCGGCTGACCAACCATTTGTGACCAAACAATTTGCTCTTGCGCTTCTAAACCCAGTTCCGAAAACGATTTCAGAAGAATTGCCGGATCAAAGATCCGCATTACCAGTTTTTCGCCAAAGGCGGTGGGTAAGGTTGAGAGTCGAAGCTCTATTTCCTGACCGTTAGGCGTCCTCGTTTTCAATCGCCCGTCCTGAGGCCTGCGCTTTTCAGCAACATTCATGCGCCCTAACGTCTTAATCCGACTGATAACAGCACTTACAACAGGCATCGGTAATTCGTAAACGGTGTGCAGAATACCGTCGATTCTGAAACGGGTTGCACCCTTTTCACGGCGGGGCTCAATATGAATATCACTGGCACGCTGGGTAAAGGCATACTGCAACAGCCAGTCAACGATATTCACAATATGCGTGTCAGTGGCCTCCATCGAATCCAGTTGACCAAGCTCAACCATTTGCTCCAAGTTACCCAGTGCACTCGCCGCCAATCCTTGGGCTGAGGCTTTTTTGACCGAGTTTGCCATGGCGTAGAACTCATCAATATAGCGCCGAATCTCAGCCGGGCTGGCCAGCGCTCGCACAATCGTTTTTCCGATTTGAGATTGCTCAATCATACTGACCCAGCTGGTCACATAAGGCTCACTGCAAATGATCAGAATCTCTCTGGCATTGACCTCTACCGCCAAGATCTGGTGGCGCCGAGCAAACTCGCTCGACATGACGCGGGTGACCGAAGGGGTGTCGATTTTAAGCGGATCAACGCGATAGTAAGATAGATCCGATCTCTTGCTGAGCCAAAGCATCAAGGCTTCAGCCGTAAGGGTTTGCGACGGATTACCCCTATCCGTCAAGCCTGCCGAATCGATTAACTCAATCGGATGACTCAGTTTGGCCCGACTTTGTCGCAGCCCGGCGGCAAACAACTTTGCATCGGCGGCAGACAGTCGTTGATCCGAAACCAGATCTTGAAGTAATCCCGGGACCGTTAACTTCTCTTGTTGCATAGATTCACAATCCTTTAACTGCTGCTCAGTGCTATTAAGACATGCTATCAATATTAGCAGGGGCTTGATCCACGGCGGTATTGGTATCGGCCACTGCGCAACCCCACAAACGCATTTAGCCCCTCTGCCACTAAACGAAAACGCCCGATGGTGAGTATAATCACCCCTCGCAAGCTTAATTCAACTAGGACCAGCATGAGCGTCGAACAAGATCCCATCCGATGGTTTAGAACCGCATCACCTTATATTTACGCTCATCGCAATAAAACCTTTGTGGTCAGCTTAGATCAAGATGCTCTCAGGCCGAAGGCGTTTGCCAGCATTGCGAGAGATTTAACGTTGCTGCATGCCCTAGGGGTTCGCTTGGTCGTGGTGCACGCAAACGCCGGAATCCTGCAAGTTCAAACCGATTCGGAACCAGGGCATCCCGTTATTACAGCAGGCAATCTCGAGGCCTACCTTGAACAAACCGGGGGCACAACCCAACGCCTACTGGCACAGCTCTCAGCAGGTTTGCCCAATGCGGTTAGCCAATCTTCAGATCTCGTTGCAGTCTCTGGCAATTTTATCAAGGCGCAGCCTCTTGGTATTCTCAATGGTGTCGATCAAGAACACGACGGCATTGTTCGTCGCGTGAATCACATTGAGATGGCAAAGAGTCTGGATCAGCACGCTCTGGTGATTGTCCCCCCTTTGGGTTATTCGCTTTCTGGCGAAACCTTTGGCTTGGACTCAACGGTCCTCGCCGGCGAGATCGCAACCGCACTCGAGGCAGACAAACTGATTTATTTTATCAATCAAGATCGTCTGATCGATGAAACAGGACAGGCCATCAGTGAGTTGACCACTGACGCTTTGGACCCAGCACAGTGGCCCAGTTTGGTTAATCTCTTAACAACCGCCAAAAAGGTCGTTGGTTTAACGTCCGCAAAATGTCATCTGATTCATCCTGACCATGACGGCGCCTTATTAGAAGAACTGTTCACTCGGGAAGGCTGCGGTACCCAAATTGTTCAAACTCCTTCCGCTCAACTTCGACCCGCTCAATTAATCGATATCCATGGCATTTTGGCGCTCATTGAACCGCTTGAAGCGACGGGCGCACTGGTTAAACGTTCACGGGAGTTGATCGAATCAGAGTTAGACCGATTTTGGGTTGTTGTTCAGGAAGGCCTGATCATTGGCTGTGGCGCTCTGTATCCGTTTCGTCATGGCGCCGAGATTACCTGCCTTGCGACCGACCCACTACACCGAGATTTGGACCACGGCGATAGGTTGCTTAAGGCGCTCATTCAGTCGGCGAAAGCGCAAGCTATCGATCGCGTCTTTGTCTTAACAACCCAAACGGCTCACTGGTTCAAGGAGCGCGGCTTTGAAGCAACGTCGGTGACAGAATTGCCTGAAGACAAACAAGCGCTTTATAACTGGCAAAGGAACGCCAAAGTGTTTTTCAGAACGGTCTCATAATTTGAGATGGTTTCACTGCCGCAAGTCTGCCGATCGGTCGTGAACAAAATCCACCAATGCCTTGACGTGGTCGACAGGCGTCTCAGGAATAATGCCATGGCCTAAATTAAAGATATGGCCGGGTCGTGCGCCGACCGTCGTCAACAAACGATCGGCTTCGTCCACAACGGCGGCCTGGGTTGCGCACAGGACAATTGGGTCCAAATTACCTTGCACGGCGGTAACTCCAGTTTCATCCCACGTTGCCATCAAGTCGCTTCGCCAATCAAGCGCTAAGACGTCGCCACCGCTGCGAGCCATCGCGCCTGACAACGCTGGATTACCAGTGCCAAAATGAATGACTGGCACTTGACCACTAATGCCATCAAACAATCGTTGGCTATGGGGTTGAACAAATCGCTCAAACTCACTGGGACCCAGTGCACCCACCCAGCTATCGAAAATCTGCACAGCCTGAACTCCAGCATCGATCTGTTCATTTAGATAATCGATCGCAGCATCCGTAATCTTTTCCATGAGCACATGCCAAGCAACCGAGTCGCCGTACATTAACTGCTTTACGTGAACATAATTTTTTGAGCCCTGACCCTCGATCGCGTAGGAAGCGAGCGTAAACGGTGCCCCGCCAAATCCAATTAAAGGAATATCCTCCGGTAACTCAGCGCGAATCAGGCCAATCGCTTCACGAATATACGGCATCGACTCTCTGCTCGGGGTCAGCCGAACCGCATCAATATCGGCATTGCTGCGGATCGGATTGGCAATCTTTGGCCCAAAACCTGGCAAGTAATCCAGCTCTAGCCCCATAGGCTCTAGGATTGGGAGTAGATCTGCAAACAAAATTGCGGCATCAACGCCCAGAATCCGCTGCGCATCACAGGTGACCTGGGCGGCCAAGTGGGGCGTTTTAAAAAAATCTAAACTCGGAGTATTGCCTTTTACTTGGTGATACTCAGGCATATAGCGCCCAGCCTGGCGATTTAACCAAATCGGTGTGTAGTCTGTGGCGTCACCACGACAAGCCCTCAGAAAAGCAGAATTTAAAAGCGCGTCATTCATAAGCCCGATCCACAAAAACTTTGATTATACCGAGTCTTGAGCGCAAAAGGGTTAATCGAGTAGCGCGCAATGATTCAAGGGACGTTTCAAACCAGAGACGGTTGCTGGCGGCCGCGCGGCCAGAACAAATTCTGCACCAAGCAGTTGTGCAAACTCTTTCGAGACTAGGATTTCGTCAAGGCCAGCATGCTGCTCCAAACGCGCCGCCACGTGCACCGCACGCCCGAGAATCGTAAAATTCAGTTGCTCGGCGGGCCCGACGCTACCGGCAAGACAAACACCGGCATGAATACCCATCCGCTGTCCGGGTTTAAACGGCCGAATTTGCGCTAAACAATCTGCCTGAAGCTCTTGAAAAGCCCGCCGCATTGCAAGCGCCATGAGCGCGCATTGGCGCGCTAAAGCCTGCTGCGTCTCGGACTCCTCTAAGCCAAACACGACCATCAAACCATCGCCCGTGTATTTGTCGAGCGTGCCATTAAATCGCAAGACCAATTGACCCATTCGCGTCAGATAGTCGTTGAGAAAGTCCGTGAACGCTTGTTCGGCAAGCTGCTCTGCAGCGCCAGTAGAGTCCTGAAGATCCGCAAAAAAAATAATAAGCGGTAATCGCCGCGGGGCCCTTGTTTGCAAAGCGGACGCCAATAGCGGTTTCGACAAATAAGGCTTCACGCGGGTCAATTGCTGAGTGGTTTGCTGGTGCGCCTGCTTCGCAGCTTTAAACAACCGGGCGCGTTCCGAGCTGACCAACCCGACTGTCCGAGCTGAAAAAAAACACAGCCCAAGCAATAAACCCAAACCCAGGCTCTGCTGCAGGCCAATGTGTTTTAAACCCTCAATGACAGACGCGCCGCACTGCGCTAGGGCAACAATGAGCAAGAGCCGAATTACTTGGTACGACGGTGACGACGTCAGAAGGCATAAGCGCGCGACAAAAGCCATGCCGCCAATCAATGCAACCTGGCTCAGGAGGCTCAAGGGTTGCGTTGCAAGAACCGCAAAAATCATAGCGGTATCGAGTACAAAGGCGCGGTCTGGATTATCGGCAATGATTCTGAGTCGGCGCAAAGCCCAGTGCAAACCAATCGGGTAGCTCGCCAAGGCCGCAGCCCAGCATAGACCCACCTCTTCGAAATCATTTGCCAACCAAACGATCAAGGCCGTAAGGCTAAACGCAAACTGTCGAAGGCGTGCGATCTGATTATCGAAGTGAAAAGCCAGCATGCGCCAGATTGTCTCAGAATCCAGCAAACCGCCTACCGGACGATACTGCAGGGGCTGCGCGTTTTAACGCAAACTCACATAAGCCTTAGAAATCTTGCACGGCCATCGGAACATCTGGTTCCTGCTCGTCTGAGTAATCAACACCCTCAAAATCGAAACCATGCAAATTCAAAAATGCCGCTCGATAGCCTTCGAAATCAGTCAACTCATCGAGGTTATCTTGGGTTACCTGCCCCCAGTGCGATTGGACGTAATCTTGGATCTCCGGCTGTAACTCCCAGTCATCCATCCGAATACGACCCGACTCATCTCGTCTTTGACCCGCACTGAAGAGCTGAGTTCTGAACAATCGATCGACCTGCTCTAGACAACCCTCGTGGGTGCCTGCTGCTTTCATTGCCTTGAATAACAAGGACAAGTAAACACTCATCCCAGGAATCGCGGATGCGGCTTGGGTCAATAAGCCCTTCATGACAATGACCGTCGCATGACCGTTGACCTCGGTGAGCTGCGACGAAAGCGCCTGCGCTGCCCGATCTAAGTCTTCTTTAGCCCGTCCAATCGTGCCGTTGTAATAGATTGGAAACGTGACTTCGCTGCCTAAGTACGTATAGTTCGTGGTTACACACCCTTGTGCTAAACATCCTTGGTCTTTCAACTGCCCGATCCAGTCTTCCCAGTCTTCACCACCCATCACTTGAACCGTTGCCGCAATTTCAGCCTCATCTGCGGGCTCAAGAGCAACCCGACGTAACTCGCGAGAATTAAAATCAATGGTTGCGCCGCTAAAGGATTCACCAATGGGCTTGAGCACACTGCGAACCGTCTCACCCGATGCTAAGGTTCTCGCGGGCGCGGCCAGCGAATAAACCACCATATCAACTTTCCCCCAATCAGCTTTGATCGTCGCAATCACCGCATCTTTCATAGCCTGAGAAAAGGCGTCCCCATTGAAGTTTTTAGCGTAGAGGCCCGCCGCCTCGGCCGCTGCAGTAAAGGCCGCCGACTTGTACCATCCAGGCGAGGCCGTCCGCCCCTTTAATGCTGGGCGCTCAAAGAAGACGCCGATCGTTTCGGCGCCACCCCCGAAGGCACTGGTGATACGGGTTGCCAAGCCATACCCGCCGGAAGCACCAATCACCAGCACCCGTTTTGGGACATTCAAAATAGGGCCGCCGCCTTTAATCTGATCAATTTGACTCATAACGTCGGCCGCGCAACCCGCAGGATGGGCCGTCGTGCATAAAAATCCTTTAATTTTCGGCGCGATAATCATTTGGTTTTCCTTTTTCGGGTCCGCTTTCGAACAACTGCAATGGCGCCCGTCTCAGCGTCTATTTGAGATTGAGATCGGATCATTAGAAACAACCCCAATATTACCATAGGCACGCAGAGCACTTGGCCCTGGGTCAGCCAGCCCAAAGCGACAAACCCCATGTGCGGATCAGGCGCTCTAAAAAACTCTGTAATAAACCGGAAGGTAGCGTACAGCACCAAGAAAGCACCAGAGTTAAACCCAAGGCCCCGCCGCTGACGCGCGATTAGATAAACCAATCCAAACAACACGGGCCCTTCAAGGCTCATTTGATAAAGGCTCGATGGGTGTCGGCCGACCAGATCGCCTGGGTAAATCAAAGCCCAAGGTACGTCCGTGATTCGACCCGGCAACTCGCCATTGATAAAGTTACCGATTCGGCCAAGCCCTAAGGCGAGCGGGGCGCCGGGGGCCACAAAATCAGTGACCTCTAAAAACCGACGACCATGGCGCCGTGCATACAACGCAAGCGCTGCAATGACGCCCAAGAGGCCACCATGAAAAGACATGCCGCCCTGCCATATCCGTAGTAGCGACAAAGGGTCATTTAAAAATTGATCAAAGCCATAAAACAGCACATAGCCCATTCGCCCACCTAAAATAACGCCAAAGACCCCATAGGAAATCAAGTCCCAAAGGGCATCTCGCGTCCAGGGCTGGCTTTGCATGGGGCTCATGCTCAACAAGATGCGCCAACAAACGAAGAAGCCTAAAAGATAAGAAATGGCATACCAGTGAATATTGAGAGGTCCAAGCGAAATAGCCACGGGATCAATAATGGGATAGTTGAACATAGCTGGCCCTCGGTGCCTTCTGCTAACATGTTACCTTCACCGCGCTTTTGGATTGCCCGCGATATGTGCCTCATCTTATTGGCCTACCAACACAATGAACACCATCGCCTTGTCGTGGCTGCCAATCGGGACGAATTCTACGGCAGACCCTCAGCTTCTGCCAAATTCTGGTCCGATGCCCCAAATCTTTTAGCGGGTCGTGACTTGGAAGCCGGAGGTACCTGGTTAGGTGTGGACGAAAAAGGTCGTTTTGCCGCGGTCACCAATTACCGGCGAACCCCAAGCGATGAGGATAAAACCCGAAGTCGCGGCGATTTAGCCCAACAGTTTTTATGTGGCCAGCAGTCCGCTGAGACCTTTTACCAAGAGGTGGGTCCCTACCGGGAAGATTATCGCGGGTTCAATTTATTACTGATGGATGACACCGGTTTGTTCTATGGCAATAATTTGAGCGACACGCTGCAGCCTTTGCCGCCAGGAATCTATGGGTTATCCAATCAGCGCTTAAACTGCGACTGGCCAAAAGTAACGGAGGGTCAGGATCGCCTCGAATCGACCTTAGCGGGCCCAGACCTTGAAATCGATGCCCTTCTGGAAATTTTACGCGACGCTGGCGATACACGCCCCTTCTCGAACAGTTTCATTGCATCTGAAGATTACGGCACCTGCGTCTCGTCGGCCCTAATCGTTCAACACTCCGGAGACGTTCTTTTCACAGAGCAAGGCTTCCATTCAGGCGGCGGGGCAGGTGATCGAGCCAACTTCAGTTACCGCGCGCGCCCCTAACGACGAACCCGAATTAATTGGCCCAAGCCTGCTTCGGCCAGGGTCTCATCCGTCCGGCGTTTAACCTCTTGAGCCGTTTCAAGCTGTAATACCTCATCCAGCAAGGCTTTTGCCGCAGCCAAGGTGAGGCTGGTCAGCACTTTTTTGACCACCAACAGGTTAGGCGAATTCATTGACAGCACCTGATACCCCATCGCCATAAGCAGCAACGCGGCGCCGGGATTGCCGGCCATCTCGCCACATATGCCAACGCCCTTGCCAGCCTTAATCGCAGCATCCGCAACCTGTTTAAGGGCTTTCAAAACGGCGGGATGAAATTCTTGATAGAGCCCAGCAACCTGCGCGTTATTTCGATCAACCGCCAGCATATACTGGACCAAATCGTTGCTGCCAACGGACAGGAAATCCACTCGCTTCAGCAAAGCTTCCGCTTGATAAACAGCCGCCGGCACCTCAATCATCACCCCAATATCGGGTCGTCTGAAAACAACGCCCTCTTCCTCAACTTCTCGAACGCACTGATCGATAAGTTGCCGGGCCATATCCACTTCAGCAATGCTACTCACCATTGGCAGCATAATTCTAAGATAGCAATCAATGCCTTCACTGGCGCGAATCATGGCGCGAATCTGGGCAATAAAGATCTCCGGGTGATCCAGAGACACCCGAATACCGCGCCACCCTAAAAAGGGGTTCTCCTCTTGGATCGGGAAATAGGGCAGCGCTTTATCGCCGCCAATATCGAGGGTTCTCATAGTGACGGGTCTGGGTGAAAAGGCTAGCAAATGCGCTCGATAGATTTGACGCTGCTCTTCTTCGGTCGGAAAAGCCTCGCTCATCATGTAATGGATTTCCGTACGATACAGCCCCACACCTTCGGCGCCTCGCTCCAACGACCGAGCGACATCCGAAAACAACCCGGTGTTGACCCAAAGCCGAGTTCGATGCCCATCCGGCGTGATACACGGCGCAGGGGCTAAACCTTCCAAGTCTCGTGTGAGTTCAGCCTCTTCTTCCGCACGTTTTCGGTATTGCCGACGCTGGGTATTGGTGGGGGCAGTGACAATCACGCCTTGAAAGCCATCCACAATAATGTCGCCGCCATCAATCAACGGCATCGGCAAGTCTTGGACGCCCATGACCGTTGGGACCCCAAGCGCTTCGGCCAAAATCGCGAGATGCGAGTTCACCGAACCGCGACCAGAAACAATCCCTTTCAGTCTATCTCTCGGCACGGCGGCCAAATCTGACAACGACAAATCATCCCCGACCAGAATCGTGTCCTTTGGGAAATGAAGCCTGCGCCGGTTACGCTTTTCAAGGTGACTGAGCATCCGATTGCCGAGTTCCCTTAAATCGTTGGAACGCTCTCGCAAATAGGTATCTTCCATCAAATCAAATCGAGCAAGATGAGTCTCGATCGTTTGCTTTAACGCGCCTTGCGCCCACTGTCCCTTTTTAATGCCCTGAACTACTTCCTTCGGAATCGCGCCTTCATCCAACATCATCAAATACGCATCAAATAACCCAAGGGTATCTTCGCGAAGGTCATTTGCCATTTTTTTGGCAATGCTCTCCACTTCAGCCCGGGTCTCCGCAACCGCCTTGGTAAATCGATCGATCTCACGCGCGACATTTCGTACTTTTCGGTAAGGCACTTGGCTCAGATCGACCGAGGGATAAATCACGATGGCGACGCCAAGAGCAACACCCGGCGCTCCCGGGGCGCCATGAAATGTTCGCGATGATTTTCGGCGGCTCACCGCCAGCAGCCCCGTCACTTTCGCATGCGCAATCAAACCCGCTAACTGCGCCGAAAGTGTCACTAAGAAGGCTTCTTCACTCTCATCAAAGCGGCGCTTTTCTCGCTGCTGAACAACCAAAACGCCCAGCGTGTGTCCTTGGTGGATGATCGGCACACCTAAGAAAGCGTTAAACTCATCCTCACCAATTTCAGCAATATATTGATTACGTGGGTGCTGCGTTACCGCTTCGACGTTAAGCGGCTCGGCGCGCTCAGCAACATAGCCCACCAAACCCTCGCCGAGTCCCAGGCTGACCTTTCCCACAACGGACTGATTCAAGCCCCGGGTTGCTCTAAATACATAGCGGTTTTGCTTATCATCGAGCAAGTAAACGCTACAGACTTCGGTTGTCATGATGCCGCGCACACGATCAACGGTCACCTCGAGCGCCGCAGTTAAATCCGGCGCCGTGCTAACCTCTTGAACAACTCTACGAAGTGCTTCGAGCACGATTTTTAACCTCTGGTAGGCATTGCCTTAAAAAGGGCGCGAGTTCTTTTAAAGCCCGCCGATACGCATCTTGCTTTGGCGCCCAAACCGCCCCGACCGGATACCAATAAGGAACCCAGTCCCAATCATCAAATTCTGGATGCCGATCCTGATCCAGTACAAACTGATGCGCATCATCCAAGATTTTAAGTAACCCATACTTTTGTTTTTGTCCGACATAGTTAGACTGGTTGTTTTTCAACATGTGCTTCGGCAGCCGGTAACGGTACCACGGCTTGGTCACCGCAATCAGCTGAACCTGTTCTGCGATCAGGCCCGTTTCTTCCTGGAGCTCTCGATATAACGCCGCCTCGGTTGATTCTCCCGCTTCAATACCGCCCTGAGGGAACTGCCAGGCTGATTGCTGGCGCCGCTTGCCCCAGAAAACTTGTCCCGCGCTATTCGCGATGACGATACACACGTTGGGTCGGTAACCCTGTTGATCAATCATATTGATTTGTTCCCAGACACCTTATACTTTAATCAGCCGCCTTTTGGCGACCTATGCACCTATACCATGGATCACCCCCGCAATCGAGAGGAGACCGGTTTTGCCCCTAGCTATTTTTGACCTTGATGAAACGCTGCTGAGTGGCGACAGCGATCATGCTTGGGGCGAATTTCTCGTTTCAAAGGCGTTGGTCGATGGCGTGCAGTTTAAATCCGAAAATGATCGTTTTTACGAGCAATATCGCAACGGCCAACTCGATGTCGCGCGCTACTTGGCATTTTCCTGCGCGCCACTGGCCCGCATTCCGTACCAAACCTTAGAGATCCTGCATACCGAATTTATGGCAACGATCATCGAGCCGATTATTTTACCAAAAGGACGCGCTTTAATCGCGCAGCATCAGGCGCAAGGTGACTTTGTCATGGTGATTACCGCAACCCTCGATTTCATTACGCGCCCGATCGTCTCAGCACTCGGCATCAACACCCTGCTCGCCCCCGTTGCAGAATTCAAAAACGGACAATACACCGGCCAAGTGCCGGGTATTGCAACCCTGGGTCAAGGCAAAGTAGATCGCCTTGCGCTCTGGTTAGAGGACCAACCCTTCACCCTGCAAGGCAGCACTTTTTATTCCGACAGTCGCAACGACCTGCCGCTGCTGCAACAGGTCGATCATCCGGTCTGTGTTGACCCGGACCCCGTGCTACGCGCCCACGCCGAGGCCCATGATTGGCCCATTATTAGCTTGAGGGGCGCAATTGACGGTTAAGCGTTGACCTTGACCGCCAAATCTAAATCTCGAGCGGCCTTAACATCATCCAAGCGGGTGACGGGCAAAGTGTGCGGCGCGGTCGTCACCAGCGTTGGGTCGGTCATCGCCTCTTGTCGAATCTGAGTCATCGCCGCGACAAAACCGTCGATTTCTGCTTTTGACTCCGTCTCTGTCGGCTCAATCAAAAGACACTCTGGGACCAATAGCGGGAAATAGGTCGTCGGTGCATGGTAACCATAGTCCAGCAGTCGTTTCGCAAAATCCATTGCCGTGACCTGTTGGTGCTTGGCTTCACTCGAGAGGGTGACTATGAATTCATGGGTCGCACGGCGCCCGGGATAAGCTAACGTGTAGCCCGCCTTCTCCAATGACGTCGCCAGATAATTCGCATTGAGTGTTGCGTATGCGCCCACGCGATTCATGCCCTCGGCGCCCAGTAAACGTGCGTAGGCGTAAGCTCGGAGCAAAATACCGGCGTTGCCCATAAAACTCGATAAACGGCCGATCGTGTCGGGAATATCGTTCTGATCCAACCAGCGGTAGGTCCCATCTTCATCCCTGCCAACCGTTGGTGTCGGTAAAAAAGGCGCCAGACGCGCGCCCACACCCACCGGACCTGAACCTGGACCACCGCCCCCGTGGGGGGTGGCAAAGGTTTTATGAAGGTTCATGTGCAAGACATCAAATCCCATGTCCCCAGGTCGCACTTTGCCCAAGATCGCATTCAAGTTCGCGCCATCGTAATACAAAAGCCCACCGGCCTCGTGCACGGTCTCCGCTATTTCCTGAACCTGGCGCTCAAAGACACCACAGGTTGATGGATTGGTCATCATGAGACCAGCAGTTCTTGGACCCACCGCGGCCTTGAGCGCCTCAAGGTCGACATCCCCTTCTTTTGTCACAGGGATTTCTCGAACCACGAAGCCGCACATGACGGCCGTTGCAGGGTTTGTTCCGTGAGCAGCTTCTGGCACTAGAATCTCAACTCGCTCGTTATCGCCGCGCTTTTGGTGATAGGCGCGAATCATCGCAACCCCGGCAAATTCGCCTTGGGCACCCGCCATGGGGGTAAGCGACACGGCCTGCATACCGGTCACATCTTTTAAATAGTTTTGCAGTTCATACGCGCATGACAAGTACCCTTGGCTGTTAGCTAGGGGCGCCAGTGGATGTCGTTTTAGAAACCCGGGAATACTCGCGACCGCATGGGCGCCGCGCGGATTGTATTTCATCGTGCAGGACCCAAGCGGATAAAACTGTTTATCAATGGCGAAGTTCTTGGACGACAGGTTGGTGTAATGCCGGACCACTTCCAGTTCAGACACCTCCGGCAGCCCGAGAGCGCTCAATCGCACGTGAGCACCCAGATCGTTCGCCAGCTCGGAAGAAACCCCTTCTGCAGCAACATACTGGGCTCTGGCCATTCGACCAGGCCGACTGTGTTCGTAAATCAACATGTTGCTTTGACCTCCTCGATCATCTCAGCCAACAACCGCGCAAACTGGTCGATATCTGCAGCGGTTTTCGTTTCGGTCACGTTCACCAGCAGGCAATG
>Ga0233426_10000105_pt1 | contig 94331 bp, 87 predicted proteins | sample SI_118_April2016_6_FD_179875 | JGI IMG/M metagenome (GOLD analysis project Ga0233426, IMG submission 179875) | Seawater microbial communities from Saanich Inlet, British Columbia, Canada - SI_118_April2016_10_MG | ecosystem: Environmental > Aquatic > Marine > Inlet | place: Canada: British...
CAAAGCTATGGGTGATGAGCCGTCGCGCACGATCCCAATCTGCAGCGCCAATACTCCGTGCCACCACTGAAGATGCACCGATCCCCAGCCCCATCGTCATGCCTTGCAAGGTCATAACCAATGGAAAAGTGAACCCTAATGCCGCCAGCTCCAAGGTGCCAACGCGACCAATGTAGAGCGATTCCATAAGGTTTGCGCCCATCACGGCCACAAAACCAAACAACATAAAACCCGTTAATCGGACGAGATGCTCGGAAACCTCACCCTCAGTCATCGACCGAGCGGTTCTTGGTGGCGCCTTGGGCGTCTCACTTCCTGTTACTGGCTTGTTAATTTAAGGATCCTTTTAATGTAGATATCAGGCCGCCCACACACTCGCTGTTTTGATCAACATCAAGTTGAGCAAAACGGTGGTCGGGCGTTCCCGCCAAGGCGCGCTTCAAAAGTTTCGCCTCAAGATTACCGCCAGACGCAACAATGCCGATCTGGTCATTATTAGCCTGTGCCTCACGATCGACAAAGGCAGCAGCAAGACTGGCAGCACCCGCGCCTTCAACCAGGTTATCGGTGTGTTTGGCCATTACCCCAATCGCCCCTAGAATGGCCGCTTCATCGACCGCTATGATCCTGCTGACACCTTTTTTGATAATCGCTAAGGCTTTTGGATTCGCTAATCGAACCGCCAGGCCATCGGCTATGGAGTCTGCCGGCTCTGTCAAAATGGGCTCGCCTGCTTGCAGTGATCTCGGGTAGGTCTGAAAGGCATCGGCTACCACCCCGATAACGTCGACGGAATGGCCCAGCGCCGCCTTGGCAAACAGCACGCCGCAGATCCCAGAGCCCAAGCCAATAGGGACATAGATTTTCGTTAAAGCCGGCACCCTGGTTAAAAATTCATAAGCATAGGTTGCTACGCCGAGCACTAAGTCCTCATGAAAAGAGGGCACCAAGTGAAGCCCCTCGTCCTCAGCATAAATACGCGCATAGGCGACGCTTTCATCAAAGTCTTCACCATACTCGATGAGTCTTGCACCCAGCGCGATCATCGCTTGGTTCTTATCTGGATTATTGCCCTTTGGCACAACAATAACCGCCTTTAAACCCTGTCTCGCCGCTGCGAAGGCGATGCTTTGCCCATGATTGCCCCGCGTTGCGGCACACAAACCCTTAACGGACCGGGCCTTTAACAAGCGATCGACGTACACGAGCCCACCTCGAACTTTGAAGGCGCCCGTTGGCAAGTGGTTCTCGTGTTTCACCCAAAGCTTCGCGCCCAAAGCGTCACTCAAACATGGCCATGCTGTGGCGGGCGTTGGCGGCAGCACCTCGTAGATCAATTGCGCCGCTTCGTTGAGTTGATTAAGCTTGCTTTGATTCAATTGATGCGACGTCCCTTGCTAACTGGGCTATACGTGAAATCCAAAGTTTGCCGAACGATTATCGGCGGCTGGAATGGGTCTCCGAAAAAAAGTCGGTCCCTTTTGCAGTTGATATCGCATTTAGTCTAACACTCAAAAGATAAACCCAATGATCCTTCAAAACAATAAAGCCTTTCTATGCTTTTTCAGTCTGCTCCTTATTTTTACTCTGGCACCCGCCAGCGCGAGCACGCTCAGTTCATTTTCGGTGCCGAATTCAGACTTTACAACCCTCGCAAACCGCATTGGCGCCATAGAACCGACGAGTCGAACATTGGACCAAACTTTTCAGTTGGCAGTTGCAAGCTGGCGATTAGGTCGGTTGAAAACGGCCCAAACCCTAACCGGTCAGTTGATCAAAGCCAACTTTGCGCTCGGTGACAGCCTATATCTAAAGGGTTTGATTCATCTCACCGAGGTGCGGGAGGTAAACGTCTTTAAAAAAATAGGAACTGCCAAAAAAGCTCTCAAAGCTTGGGAACAAGCGATTAAAGCAGACCCTAATCATATCTTGGCGTTATTCGCCGTGACCGCTTTTTACGTCAATGCACCAAGCTTTGCGGGCGGGGACCTAGACGCGGCCAAAGCCCGGTTGCCGGAGATTTTGGCGTTGGACCCAGATTACCATCAGCTGGCCGCCGGACTCATCGCTGAAAAAGAAGACCAACCAGACCGCGCAGAGCAGCTGCTTGGCGAGGCCCGTACTGATGGCCCTGACCAGGTCATTATGTTGTTTCAGCTGGGACAGTTTTATTATCGAGCGGAGGACTACGAGCGCGCAGCACAGACCTTTGAAAGACTCCAAGACTATCCCTTGCGCTGGCACCATCCAGTTCCATCAATGATCAACCTGATGCGCGGGATGGCATTGAAAAAGCAAGGAGACTTACAAGCGAGCCGAGCAGTGCTTGAAACCGTGCGCGATGGTGCCCAAAACTCAGGCTTGAAGGCCTGGGCGGAAAAAGAGCTTGCTGCGTTTTAACACTTTGCTTTTGATGATTTTTCCGCCATGGATCGAGATAACACGCGTCCGATTACCAGGTCATGGGGATTCGCGTTCAGCTTAGCTCGTCGTAATCGTTGTGAGTGCTGAAAAATCTAAATCATAGACGTTCCAAGGATTGGCTCTTACGCGCTTATCCAGCATGACAGCATCATCTCCTACCAAGATACGCCATTGATTCGCACGCACCCCCTCTAAAATCACCTCTGCTGCCTCGTTTGCCGACATGGGCGCATTGTCGCGAAAGTCTGTTCCACGTTTGTGCATCGCCTCACGCAATTGATCATCACTCAAGTTCATCATCATCTCAGTCATCGGGCCAGGCTGCTTCATCAACTGCTCCCGAACCAAAAGCACTTCGTCAGCGCTCATGTCTAAGGGCGGCGTGTGACCCAATATTTTTCCGGAATTAATCGCAATAGAGGTACCGATGTGGCCGGGCATCACAACAGACACTTGAATGTGCGGGGCATTCAGACGCAGATCGTTAATCAAAGCCTCGGAAAAGCCCTTAACCGCAAACTTGGCTGCGGCATAGGCCGTATGCGGCACGGTCGGGCCAAGCGACGCCCAAAAACCATTAATACTACTCGTGTTTACAATATGGCCTTCATCGCTCTTGAGCAGCATCGGCAAAAACGCACGACAACCGTAGTAAACACCATACCAACACACCGCAAAGGTTTTTTCCCACTCATCGCGATCACCGGCAACAAAGCCGCCGCCGCCACCAATGCCCGCATTGTTAAACAGCAAGTGAATCGAATCACCATGGATGCTGGCAACCTCTTGCTGAAACCGCACAAGATCGGCTTCTATCGAGACGTCGCACAGATGGGTTGAAATCCTAACGTCACTCAGCGCGGTGCACAGTGCTTTGGTTTCTTGCATCGCATCCTCTGCGACGTCACACAACGCAATATGGCAATTCGCTGCAGCTAAGGCCTCACAGAGCGCCCGGCCCATACCGGTCCCACCCCCTGTAACCACCGCAATTTTTCCTGAAAAATCGTCCATACCAACTCCTTTTTACGCCTCGCCTGCGTCCTGATTGAGATAATGATTTGGCTTAAAGTGAAGCAGCGCCGCCAGTCCAATAAAAGGCGTTGCGGCGATTAACCCTGGTACGACACCTGCACCACGACTATCCAGCATCGCCCAAAGCAGCATGCTCAAAGCAACTTGCAAAACATAAAGACTAATCCAAGGCCGCAACCAGGCTTTTTGGTGGAGGAGGCCATAAGCACCCAAGGCATAGATTAGCCAGTGCACAATGCCGCCAAGCTTTGCAGACCAGCCCGTGAACATAAGCCCAAACCAGACTTCTTGATCTTGGGCAATGGGCTTGAAAAAGAGATCAAATGGCAGGTACACAACGGTCATGTAAAGACAAAAAGCGAGTAGGGCATTCGCCCACCAAGCGCGTTGTTTTACATTTTTGGTAAACTCGCTGATCATCGCCATGGTTAGCCCGCTTTGCTGTCTTGTTGCGTTCCTCCGACTCTATCATGTCGAGACGTCGGCGCAACAAGCTCAGCAATACTGAGCCAACCAAGGCCAAAGCGGTTTAACGCTCGATAAAGCTCTTGAGCTGTTCCGATCGAGCAGGGTGGCGCAGCTTTCTGAGCGCTTTTGCTTCGATTTGACGAATGCGTTCTCGTGTTACCGAGAACTGCCGGCCGACTTCTTCAAGCGTGTGATCGGTATTCATATCAATACCAAAGCGCATGCGCAGAACCTTCGCTTCGCGCTCCGTAAGCGCCGTTAAGACATCATTAGTGGTTTCTCGAAGCCCTTCATCTGCTGCGTGATCAAGTGGCGACTCAACCGAGGTGTCACTCACCAAGTTCCATATAGTTGAATCATCGTCATCGCCCACTGGCGTTTCTAAAGAAATCGGCTGCTTGGCAACATCCAGCGCTTTTATCACTTTGTCTTGAGGCAATTCCATCTTAATACTGAGCTCTTCGATCGTCGCTGGGCGACCTAACTCCTGAAGCAGTTGACGGCTCAAGCGATTAATCTTGTTGACCGTTTCCATCATGTGGACCGGGACTCGAATGGTACGCGCCAGATCGGAAATGCTTCGCGTGATGGCTTGTCGGATCCACCAGGTTGCATAGGTTGAAAACTTGAAGCCGCGGCGATATTCAAACTTATCGACGGCTTTCATGAGTCCGATGTTGCCTTCTTGAATCAGGTCCAAAAAGTGCAGGCCGCGGTTGGTGTACTTCTTGGCGATGGAAATCACAAGCCGCAAGTTCGCCTCGATCATATCTTTCTTCGCAAAGCGCATGACATTGATCGCGGACTGGAGCGCTTTATTTGTTTCTTTAATCTCAGGAACGCTCAACCCGCGCTCTTCGGCAACCCGTCGCATCGTCTTAACGGCATGACGCAGGGAGACCCGGTTCGCTTTGATCTTATTCGCCCAGGGTTCTCCGGATTTCTCAAGACTATCAACAAAGGCGACATCGGTCTGACACACACCGTATCGCTCAAGGAATACCGCTGTTGGGATACCACACTTTGACACACACAACTGACGAATGGTTTTCTCTTGTTCACGGATCAAGGCCATGTCGGATTGAACCATCGCAACAATCGGGTCCATCATCGCAGGCACCAACTTCAGCAATGAAAAAACATCTTGGAGCTTTGAAAGGCCTGCTTGGTATTTCGGTGATCCTCGCTCGTGTTTGGCCGCCAACCGTCCGAGCGCCTTATGGGTTTTCGCAAGCGCTGCGAAGCGTGCCGAGACCATTTCCGGATCCGGACCGTTATGCGTTTCGGTTTCACTTTCTTCGAATTGCCCGCTTGATTTTGCTTCAGCAATAAGCGACGTATCCGGAATTTCGGTTTCAGGATCGAGGAAACCTGCGATGATCGACGACACATCCAGAATGACATTCGGATCTTCTTGATTCGCCAAGAGTTTATCGTAGGCCGCTAAGATGTGCTCAACCGGACCAGGATAGGACGCGAGCACGCGCATTGCTTCACGAATGCCATCCTCGATTCGCTTGGCAATCACAATTTCACCTTCGCGCGTCAGCAGGGGCACCGTACCCATTTCGCGCATATACATCCGAACGGGATCCATGGTCTTTCCAGCAGCGTCGCTAATGTTCAGGAGCGATTCTTCTGAAAGCGTTTCTTCGGACTCGGACTTCAGATCGGCAAGATCCTTTGGCGCTACTTCGCAAATAACAACGTTCAAATCGGCAAACGCTTGGCAGATATTGTCGAATTCTTCAGACCCTAATATTCTGTCAGGCAATGATTCGGTTAAGGTGTCAAACGTTAGATAACCTTGCTCTCGGCCTTTTTCAATCAGCGATTTTAGGACAGACTCAAGGTTTTCGACCTCATCATCCGCCTCGGTTGCTAAAACAATTCGGCTCGTCAGAATTTCCAGCGCATCCATATCATCGGCGGAACTGTTCTCAATTGCGTCACTTTCGATTATCGAATCGAAGTCACCTTCAGTCGTGTTATTTGCCATGTAACGCGTTCTCCCTGATTAAAATTGTTTTGGTGTCCCGGTTAAGGCCACATCGAAACCTGGTAAAGCTCTTTATCCAAGCTCTTTATCCAAGTTCTTTATTCAAATTTATTATTACTGCTCTTTATTCATACTCTTAATTCATACTCTTTTACTGGTGCTCACTCTGCGCCCTGTTGGCCTGCCTGTGCTGTGATGCAGTAATCGTTCGCGACATTACCCAGCACTTTTGCTGACCAGCACTTTTTTCATGCACCTTTATTTGAATCGAATCCAGTTTGAGCCCACCCTTTCTCAACCAATACGCGACCAATAAACGCCTGCCACACTGAAACGGTGTTTTTCGGGCCATCATTGTTCACGCAACGCCATCCTATTGCCGTGGCCTTAGCCCAATCCCTACGCGGTTATGGACGGATTCGACTATCCGTCAAAACCCCAACCCTGCGTCTAACTCGTTCATAGCAACCGCGAGGGGCTCTATTATCAATGAATCCTCTGACCACCCGATCGGTCTACCAATGTATCTTCATAACAACACATATTCTTGTAGTGGTATCAGCAGGGCGCTGAGTAACCTGATCCGATGCGCCAGCAGGTTCGACGGTTGAAAAAAGGCGGGTTCCCGCATCGCTGCCGTGACCTCAATCAACAGATTCCTGCGCTTGGAACGGATTATACCATTGAATGCCCGCAAGATCCTGTTTTAGAGCCCTTTTTCAGATCCCCGAGCGGGGGCTTCAATATCATAATCGGCTCTGAAAGGTTTGGCATTGGTTCGAAAACAACGTCGAGAAACATCCCCTAAACCGTCCTCCATGTTCGGCCAAACAGAGAAATTAGGCCTGCATTCAGATAGTTTAAATGAAAATCAAATGCTTACGATTGATAACTCTATGTCAAGTCACTTTAAGAGGAGAAACCTCCACTTTTGATCCCTATCAATATCCAGAATTGATCCGTATATTCCCCTTCCTCGCTAGCGTCAGCTGGATGCTTTAATGTGTTCTCCTCGGCTGGATGGATACGCGTCTAGCTGCGCTAGCTGAGACCAAACTTTGACGCTGCCATCCAAGCGCACTGACATTAATCACCCTCTTTTGCCAGAGTAGCCCGTTACCGAGACATCAGATGTCGTTCCTACGGTCAGTGACTCAACGTCTCAGCAAGTAACGCTTCAAAGTCATAAGCCCTATCCCCAATCACTAGAAAATTTGGGTTGAGCAATCCTGCTTTGGTGTTGTACTGCAAAGGCTGAAAGCGGGTGTTAAAAACGTCGCCACCTGCTGCAATCACCACTGCATGTGCCGCGGCGGTGTCCCATTCAGATGTTGGCGCGAGCCGAGGATAGAAATCGGCCTTACCTTCTGCCACCAAACAAAGCTTCAAGGAACTACCCATACTGGTCAGCGAAACCGTCTCGAAGGCCGTATCCAATACTTGCAGCACGGTCTTGAGCGCGTCCGAGCCGTGGCGACGACTCGCAACAACCGTCAATGCTGCCGATGAGACCGCCCGAGTCCGCATTACGTGCTCGCTGTCACCCATGATTTTCCAGGCCGTGCCGGCCAGCACATCACCCACATAGGTTGTTGATGTAACTGGAACATGAACAACCCCAAAAATAGGTTCATGCCCAGCAATCAGAGCAATGTTCACTGTGAATTCACCATTTCGCTCAATAAATTCTTTCGTGCCATCTAATGGGTCGACTAAAAAATATCGGTCCCAGCTGGATCGCGTTTCAAAATCGATCGCGACGCTTTCTTCCGACAATACCGGAATATCTGGAAATTGACGCTCGAGTTCGGCAACAATCAGGCGATGTGCTGCCAAATCTGCCAGGGTCAATGGTGACTCGTCCTGCTTTATTTCAATGCCAAAATCGGCGGTATTATAGATGCTAAGAATTTCCATACCCGCTTGTCGGGCGATCTCTATAAGGGCTTCGCGCATGATGACTCCTGATCAACAACTGTCGTTAGGTTACACTGCCTTCGATCAATTTGACCAACCAATCGCGGGCCTCAGATGAATCTGCTTAATTTTGAAAGCGTACTCCTGGACATGGATGGCACCTTGCTAGACAGTCACTTTGATGATCTTTTCTGGAATAACTGGGTTGCCAAGGCCTATGCCGTGAAAAATGGACTGCCGCTGAGCCATGCCAAACAACACGTTCAAAGTGCCCTGCGGGCCGTCGCCGGCGACATCGTCTGGTACGACTTTGATCACTGGGCTGATCACTTCGGCCTCGACTTAGAATCATTACAAGAAAGCGACCCGTCTCTCATCCGGTGTCGGCCGGGGACCCTTGCTTTACTGGATTATCTAACAGACCACAGCATGCCAATGATCCTAGCGACCAATGCCCATCCCAAAGTGCTAGCCTTTAAGCTCAAGACAATCCGCGCTAAACACCCTAAATTTACCGCCTACTTTTCAGACATCATTACAAGCCACCGCTTCGGCTCACCGAAAGAGGCGCACAGCTTCTGGCAGCAGTTCACCAAACAAACCGGGATAAACCCGGCACGCACCGCGTTAATCGATGATAATGCCAAAGTTCTGGATGCGGCAAAGGCTTACGGGATCGCTGGGCTGATCGCAATCAGCCAACCCAATTCAAATCAACCGCCACAGTCGCTACCGGGTTACGAAAACGTATGCTACTTGAACGAACTCATCACGGAGTAACGTTAAATGATTCGAACCGACAAGTGGCTTTGGGCCGCCCGATTTTATAAAACTCGAGCCCAAGCCAAAGAGGCTGTCGATGGCGGCAAGGTCAAAGTGAACGGCGCCCGCACGAAGCCTGCTAAGGAAATCAAGATCAATGACTTGGTCGAATTTAAAGCCGGATGGGATGATCGGGCGGTTTTAGTCACCGGCCTATCTGACATTCGCCGAGGCGCGGCCGAGGCGTCCCTGCTGTTTGCGGAAACCGAGGCCAGTTTGCAAAACCGCGAAAACGCCCGACTCAAACGTGCGAGCCTCGGCCCCATGCCAAAAGGTGAGCGCCCGACCAAAAGGGATCGGCGTCAGATACACCGATTGGTTTCACGTCCAGATTCCTAGGCCAACACCATAACGAAAAGCGCGTTTATTTTTGCACAGGGTCGGTGATATGCTCGGCGCTGACTCAGGCTTGCCTGAATCAAGTGTGCAATCCTGAAATCGATGAATCATCCCAATGCATCATCTGATAGGCCATCTTAAGGAAACGTTGTCATGGCGGCTGATTTGCTAAAACAACTCGCAAATGCGGGCAATGCTCGGGAAATCCTCACGTTTCAACGAGGCATTGAGCGAGAACTCCTCAGGACGACCCAACAAGGCTCTCTCGCGCTCACACAACACCCAACCGCGCTCGGCGCAAAGTTGACGCATCCTTCAATTACAACCGATTTTTCAGAATCTCAACTGGAACTAATTACGCCCGTACACAGTTCAACTGAAACCGTGTTGGCAGACCTAGCCCAGATTCATCAGTGGACCGCGCAACACCTGGGCGATGAACGGCTCTGGCCTGGGAGCATGCCCTGCCAATTGCCAGAAGAACACGCCATTCCGCTCGCCTACTACGGTGACTCCAACCTCGGTCGACTCAAAACAACCTATCGCCACGGACTTGGAATTCGATATAACCGTACGATGCAAACCATTTGCGCGGTGCATTATAACTTCTCGTTTAACCAACCTTTTTTTGACGGGTTACATCAAATCGCCGGATCAAAACCATTGAGCGCAGCAGCCAAGCAGACGGATCGCTCAGAGAAATACTTTGGCTTAATGCGTAACTTTCGAAGCCTTGCTTGGTTGCCAGCCTATCTGTTCGGCGCTTCTCCAGCCGTTGACCAAAGTTTTGTAAGAAACCAGCAACACGATCTGTTGCCATTGGGCGATCAGACCTTTTACAAACCTTATGCCACCAGTCTGCGATCTGGCGGATTGGGCTACCAAAGCTCGACCCAAGCAGAGCTTTTAAGCGTGTGCTACAACAATCTAGAGAACTACACTGCAACCCTGCGCCATGGCATCACAACCCAATTCGCGCCCTATCACGCGCTCGAACAACACAAAACCACTCAATTTGCCCAGGTCAATACCAACATCCTGCAGTCTGAAGCGGAGTTTTATTCCTCCGTCCGGGCCAAATCAAACCCACCGCCAGGACAGAATTTTCTTAAGCACCTCGATGAAACAGGGGTCGGTTACATTGAAGTTCGCATGCTGGACATCAACCCCTATTTACCGCTCGGGGTGAGCGCAGAGCAGCTGAACTTCATGGATTTACTGCTCTTGCACTGCATGCTCACGCCAAGTCCAGAACACGATGAGCGCCTCTGCCATGAAGCCGTACAAAACTTTACGCACGCAACCGAGGCGGGACGTAAACCTGGACTGATCTTAGAAAACAAGGCGCAGCCGATTAGCCTTCAAGCTTGGGCTCAGAAGCTGTTTGAGGCGCTGTATGAGCTTGCTGATATCCTTGATCCCCTGCATCAGACGACGTGCTATAAAGCCTGTCTTGATGCGCTTGTCGGACGGGTAGAAGACCCAGGCATGACGCCGAGTGGTCAAATTTTAAAGGACCTGATGAACCAGCCCGCCAGTCTCATCGACCATCATCTGCAATTAAGCCGACGCCACCATGAAGACTTTATGACCCAGCCCATTGAGGCGGCAGTCAGGCAAGCGTTCGATCAAATCGCGGCGCAATCACAACGGGATTTTGACCAAATACCAGCCAATCGGGATGAAGATTTTTCCGAATTTCTCGCGAACTATCACAAGGCCTATGAATAAACCTTGTGAATCATTTAGCGCATCTATTGTTGTCCGGAAACGATGATCAACTCCTTCTTGGCGGATTTCTGGGCGACTTTGTCAAAGGCCTTCAGACCGGCATCCGCCCGATGGCCATCGAGCAAGGGATCAAACTTCATCGTGCAATTGATGCCTATACAGATCAACACCCAAGTGTTACCGCGTGTCGTCTAGCTCTGCCAAAGGACTTAAGACGGGTGTCAGGGATTGTTACCGATATTGCGTTTGACCACTACTTGGCCAAGACCTTCACGCACTATCATCCTCAAAGTCTGCAGCGGTTTGATCAACGGACCTTCGAACGCCTCTTGAAGCCCGAACACAGTGATTTCTTCCCTGAAGCGGCGCTTTTAACCTGCCAGCGTATGCGCGATTTTAAAAGCCTATTGCGGACTCAAGACGAGGACTTTATCGCTCGCAGTTTGATTCATATCGGACACCGGCTTCGTGGCGGCGAGCAATTTTTCAATTCAGAAACGCTCCCTAGAATCAGCCCTGCATTGCCATTTATCGAGGCAAGTTTTCCAGAATTCTTTGCTTGCCTGCAGGGGTTTGTGGACAATTGGTTGGCGGATCATGACCTCGCAACGCGCGCAGTCGTTCAAGGCAAAACTCAAAGGATGAAGGAATAACCCGGCATGCCGATATTGACCCAGCGACTTTTACTCATCGCCTTGAGCTCTAGTAGTTTTTTGCTCATTTTGATTGCCCTAATGATGGAGCACTACTTGTACTTAGAGCCCTGCCCGCTGTGCATTTTTCAACGGGTCGGGATTATCTCAGCAGGCTGCTTTGCCGCATTGGCCGCATTGCATTATCCGGCACAACTTGGCATGAAGGTCTATGCCAGCCTTATTGTTACTTCTTTTCTTGCAAGTACTGGTCTCGCCCTGAGACAACTTTGGCTCCAGAGCTTGCCGGAAGATCAAGTCCCGGCGTGCGGACCAAGCCTTGAATATTTGATCGATGTTCTGCCGTTTACCGATGTCCTGGCAATTGTTCTCAATGGCGACGGAAGCTGCGCTGAAGTTGCTTGGTCTTTATTGGGCTTGTCGATCCCAGCGTGGGTCGTTGTTGCTTGCATCCCTTTGATCCTAGCAAGTCTTTGGCTTTATCGTGCCCCCAGGACGCCAGCGTCCTAATCGAAATGTACGGGTTTTAAGCGAGGCTAACCGCGCGGGTGTTATACTCGGGATTTGAGTTACGCACCAATGCTCTCTTTTCAGAATATGAGTCTTCGTCGAAACGGCGAGCTACTCATTGAACAACTCGGATTGACGATCTATCAGGGCCAGAAGGTTGGCTTGGTTGGAGCCAACGGCATTGGCAAGACCAGCCTGTTTAAGTTGATTCTGGGTGAACTCGAAGCCGATATCGGTCAATTTGACCTCTCTCCAGGTATCCGTATCGCCCACATGGCGCAGGAAATTCCGGGGGCTGATGTCACCGCCTTAGAGTACGTAGTTTCAGGGGACTCCGACCTTGTTGCCGTACAAGCGCGCCTTGCCCAGGCCGAAGAGAATGCCCAGTTCGACAAAGTTGCCCAGCTCTTTGAGGAAATTAAAGACCTAGATGGTTTTAGTGCTGAGGCACGAGCCGAGCAGCTTTTGGTCGGTCTTGGCTTTAGCGAAGCAACCTTTGAAAACCCGCTGAAGAGCTTTTCCGGGGGATGGCGCGTGCGCCTTAATCTGGCCAGAACCCTCATGAAGCCTTCTGATTTATTGTTATTAGATGAGCCAACGAACCATTTGGACTTGGACGCAATTTTCTGGCTTGCGTCTTGGATTCAAGCATACCAAGGCACACTCATATTGATCTCCCACGACCGGGAGTTCTTAGATGATTGCGTCTTGCATGTCGCTTACATGGCGAATCAAAAGATCACGCTGTATTCCGGCAACTACTCCGCCTTTGAAACCCTGCGAGCTGAGCAACTAATCGATCAAGCGCGGCAATTTGAGAAACAACAAAAAACCATTCATCACATGGAAGACTTCATCCGGCGATTCCGCTACAAGGAAAGTAAGGCCCGCCAAGCGCAAAGCCGAATCAAAGCCCTGGAGCGCCTAACCCGGGTTGAGGCCGTTCACGAGGCATCACCCTTTCGATTCAGTATTCGCGAAGCCAGCAGGCAATCGGACCCGCTGCTGCAGCTTCGCAACGCCAACCTTGGCTACACGAACACTATTCTAAGCAATATTAACTTAAGCTTTTCCCCGGGGGATCGTTTTGGTCTGTTAGGGGTTAATGGCGCCGGTAAATCCACGCTCGTAAAATCGCTTGAGGGCACCTTGCCTTTGATTAATGGCGAGCGGACGGAAGGGCTGCACCTTAAGACAGGTTATTTCTCACAACATCAAGTCGATGATTTAGACCTTGAAAGATGTCCCTTAGAGCACCTCCAACAACTCGATCCAAAAGCCAACGAATTGAAACTCAGAACCTTTTTAGGGGGATTTAATTTTCAAGGGGAGCAGGTCGAAACCAAAGCCGCGAACTTCTCTGGCGGTGAAAAGGCGCGACTTGCGCTGGCCATTGTTTCCTTTCAGCAACCCAATTTACTGTTGCTGGACGAACCCACCAATCACCTTGACATGCAAATGCGACAAGCACTGGCCACCGCCATGAACACCTTTGAGGGTGCCATTTTGGTGATTTCCCACGATCGATATCTTTTGAGCAGCACGGTCGATAGTTTCCTGCTGATTCGTGATGGACGCATCCAACCCTTTGAAGGCACACTATCGGACTATCGTCTCGGATTAGAGGCAAAGCCGGTGGCCACAGATCACACAACCGAGGCGGTCGCTGAGGCCGGCCTTGGCTCGGCAGTTACAGCCCACGGCGCTCCAATTGCGCCTGCGCCAAAAACAGACCACAAACGACAACGACAAATCGCCACCCGCATCAAAACGATCGAGACCCGACTGGCCCGCTTGAGTGAAAAAATGACTGAAGCCGAGCAAGCATTGTCAGACCCGCAACACTATAGCGATCCAGACAGCCCTACACTGCAAGGTCTATTGCGCGACAGAGTGTCGCTTCAAAGCCAAATTGACGACTTTGAGGAGGAATGGTTGCGCCTTGAGTCAGAGCGAGAGGGTCTAGGTTAGCCCCGCAACGAAGCGACAAAAACAGGAAAGCCCTTCATGCCATAGCCCAGACTGTTCTATACTTTTGGCTCAGGAGACCCGCCATGACCAGACACTTTCCAATGACCCGACCTCGGCGTTTACGCAGCGATGATTTCAGTCGTCGTTTGGTCCGAGAAACAACCCTCACGCCCTCAGATCTAATTTATCCAACCTTCGTGATCGAAGGCAGCAATCAAACACAAAGCATCCAAAGCATGCCCGGGGTAACACGGAAAACGATTGATTTATTTTTAGAGGATGCCTGGCAAGCAGCGGAGCTCGGAATCCCGCTCATCGCCCTTTTTCCAGTTGTTCCAGGGGAGCGCAAATCGCTTACCGCAGAGGAAAGCTATCGGAGTGACGGCCTAGTTCAGACCGCCATTCGCGCACTCAAAGAAGCAGAGATCAATATCGGTGTTATGGCGGATGTCGCCCTAGACCCCTACACCAGTCATGGACAGGATGGCTTAATCGATGATTCAGGCTATGTAATGAATGATGAGACGGTCTCGGTATTGGTTCAGCAAGCCCTCTCCCAGGCCGAAGCCGGCGTTGATGTGATTGCTCCGTCCGACATGATGGATGGGCGTATTGGCGCTATTCGACAAGCACTGGAGGCCAATGGCCACACCAACACTAAGATCATGGCCTATTCAGCAAAGTACGCGTCCCACTATTATGGTCCCTTTCGCGAAGCCGTGGGATCTGCCACAAACTTCGGCAAGAGCAATAAGAATACTTATCAAATGGACCCTAGCAATCGTTTGGAAGCCTTAACCGAGGTTGAACTCGACCTGAGTGAGGGCGCAGATATGGTCATGGTGAAACCTGGGATGCCTTACCTTGATGTCCTGCACAGCGTCAAACAAGCGTTCGGCGTTCCCACGATGGTGTATCAGGTTAGCGGTGAATATGCGATGCACATGGCCGCTATTGAAAACGGTTGGTTAAGTGATTCGGTCATTCTTGAATCGCTGACCTGCATGAAACGAGCTGGCGCGGATGGCATCCTGACCTATTTTGCGAAAACCGCGGCGGCCTCACTGGGTAAAAACGAAGGGTCATAAGCCGCTTGGGGCCAGAAACATTAACGCCTTCGTGTAAAAGCAACCCGCGAGATTAATTGCCAAGCACAACTTTGACAGTTGATTGACAGTAAAGACCCTGACAATTGATTGCCAAAAAACAACTGAACCCTTACGATAGAGCCAGCTTTTTTAACACATTTTAAACTTTCCAAATCTTTTTTAACATTCAGGGAGCCATCGCATGGCAGATATTGCACACGTAACCGACGCCTCATTTGAATCAGATGTCCTGGGCTCTGATCTGCCGGTCTTGGTTGATTATTGGGCTGAGTGGTGTGGTCCCTGCAAGGTCATTGCGCCGGTATTGGAAGAAATCGCCGCCGAATATGATGGCAAGATGAAAGTCTGCAAACTGGATATCGATGCCAACGGCGAGACACCGCCAAAGTATGGCATTCGAGGCATTCCAACTCTCATGCTGTTTAAGAACGGCAATGTTGAAGCGACCAAGGTTGGAGCCTTATCAAAGTCTCAATTGACCGCATTTTTAGACAGTAACATCTAAATTTTAGCGTGAGCGTGACCCACGGGTCATGCTTGATCTAAAACGAACAAAAAATAATAGTTGACAAAGGGCGCCGAACCCTGCATTTTCCTGTTTCAGCAGTGCACGCTAGCAGCCTTAACCGCACTTGCTGACAAAAACCCCCTCGAATTTTAAACCCAAAAAGGTCCTTTGGTCCTTCACCCTAAGCCTCAACCCTCTTCAACATAAAGTGAATTTGAATGAATCTGACTGATCTCAAAGCGAAGCCTATTCCTGAGCTTCTCGAAATTGCCCTCGAAATGGGAATGGATAATCTCGGCCGATCGCGAAAGCAAGAAATTATCGCCAATGTCCTACGTAAGCACGCAAAAAGCGGCGAAGACATCTATGGTGATGGCACCCTTGAAATTCTTCAGGATGGTTTTGGCTTTCTTCGCTCACCGGACAGTTCCTACCTTGCCGGGCCCGACGATATCTACGTTTCTCCAAGCCAGATCAGACGATTTAATCTTCGAACCGGAGACACGGTTTCTGGGAAAATTCGACCACCTAAGGACAGCGAGCGATATTTCGCACTATTAAAAGTCGACCAGATTAATTTCACCGACCCAAGTGAATCGAAAAACAAAATTCTCTTTGAAAATCTAACACCACTTTTCCCAGACAAAACGCTATCCCTACAGGGCGGCAATGGCAGCACCGAAGACCTGACCTCTAGAATCATCGACCTGACGTCGCCGATTGGGAAGGGCCAGCGCGGCCTCATCGTGTCACCACCCAAAGCCGGTAAGACTCTGATCCTTCAAAATATCGCGCAAGCGATCATGCGAAACAACCCAGAGTGTCATTTGATCGTTTTACTGATCGATGAGCGACCTGAAGAAGTGACCGAAATGCAGCGCTCCGTGCGCGGCGAAGTTGTAGCAAGTACCTTTGATGAGCCACCCTCACGGCATGTTCAAGTCAGCGAGATGGTGATCGAAAAGGCCAAACGTCTGGTTGAGCATAAAACCGACGTCATTATTTTGCTGGACTCAATTACGCGTTTGGCACGCGCTTACAACACGGTCATTCCTGCTTCGGGGAAGGTCTTGACAGGCGGCGTTGACGCACATGCACTAGAGCGACCTAAACGTTTCTTTGGGGCGGCAAGGAATATTGAAGAGGGCGGCAGTCTGACCATTATCGCGACCTGCCTGGTTGATACTGGCTCGAAAATGGATGAAGTGATCTACGAAGAGTTTAAAGGCACCGGCAACATGGAGCTCCACCTGGAGCGCAAGATCGCTGAAAAACGTGTCTATCCCGCGATTAATATTCGTCGCTCTGGAACCCGCCGAGAAGACCTTCTGATGTCGGAAGAAGAGCTACAAAAAGTTTGGATCCTTAGAAAAATCTTACATGAGATGGATGATCTGGCCGCCATTGAATTTCTGCTGGGCAAGATGAAGAAGTCCAAAACCAACGAAGAATTTTTTGCTTCAATGAAACGCAATTAAGCGTGACGCTCAATTGCCAAGTTACGACCAACGAAGCGATGCAGAATGGCGTCCGACGGCTGGTTTTAAGCCTGCCGGTTGCAGCAAGCTTTTACGCGGGTCAATACCTTTCGTTAAACGTTGGCGACCGCGCCTTCCCTTTTTCGATTGCCAATGCGCCGGGTTTGAAACAGCTTGAATTGCATATCAAAGCAACCGAAGATTCTCCAGACTCAGCCCTCATTGAACAATTCCTCAATGATTACCCACCTTCAGTGACAATCGAGTACCCGTTAGGGCAGTGCTTCTTGAGCGAGGTGCCGGCGCAGCCTGTAGTTTTTATCGCCGCCGCGACCGGCATTACGCAAATCAAAAGCATGTTTGATTGGTTAACCGCACAATCTGGTGCGCAAAAAGTGCATGTTTATTGGGGCGTTGTGACACCAGACGATCTTTATTTAGACGATTATTTTAAGGCCGCGGCGGGCCACGCCAATATCACCTATACGCCAGTGGTTAGCCATGATCACAAAACTTGGGCAGGGCGCGTGGGTCTCGTCGGCGAAGCAGTTCAGCAGGATATTAAAAATCTCAATGACCACTTAATCTTCGTTTCAGGCAGCCCAGGCATGGTTTACGGCACCCTAGACCACCTCACGGCCACGGGCTTTGATCCCGAAAACATGCGCTCGGACGTGTTCGACTACGCCCCCAGAACGACCTAAAGCGCCTGTAGATGGACCAAGGCGCTGTCCGGATCCCCCAAAGCAAGAAAAGACCGGGCCAACCTTACCCGGATCAAAACTGCCGGTTTCAAAGCTAGACTCGCCGAATAATGTGTCACTGCCTCTGAATGTTTACCTGCCGTTGCCGCAAGCGCCCCCATTGCCGCCAACACATTCGCGCCCGGGGCATGCTGCTGCCAGCGGATAATCTGCCGCGATCTTTCGACTTGCGTTTCAGGACTTAGTTCGGCGTAAACCAAATACAGGGCGAGCGTGGGAGACGCCTCAAGCAGCGTGCGGCAACTGTTCTCAGCAAGCTTGGGCTGATCAAAGTCCTCAAACACGGCAGCGAGTAGACCATCATCCTGCAGAGAAATACTCGGCAGGGCGTTCAGCCAGGCTTGCCGCTCGGCATCGTTCGTCAGGCTTCGCCGTCCCGCGACTAGCTGCTCATGCTCGGCAAGCGTCAGGGTTTCATCAAATTTTGCGACGGCCGTTTTATGTTTCGCCAACTGCGGCCAGTTCTTAGCCGCAAGCCATACCTGGCGCTTTAAGACAAGTGTCTTAGGGTTGTCCGGCAGCACCGCTATGTGCTCTGCCGCAAGTTCAGTCAAACCCGCCTTCAGAGCAAGCGCCGCTCGGTTGAGCGCCGCCAATTCCTTCTGAGGTTGACTGCCTAAGGCGAGCGCATCCAAGGCCGGCAACTGCGCATCACCCGCATCGCCGGTTGCCAGCAGGGCAAGCGCAACGGGTTTTGTACTAGGCAGAGAGAGCGCTTGCGAAAGATATCGATTCCCGCGCTTTAACTCACCCAACTCCCGAAGGGTTACGCCTTTACCTAAGAAGTTCAAGACTTTCGCCGTTCGGCGCCCGTCAGACCAAACAGCAAGCTTGTTTTTGGTACCCAAAACCGTTTGCAAAATAACCCAAAACCAGCGCAACGCCAACAGCAGCACAAGCAAACCAAACACCGCGACCCACAAACTGGTCTGTAGCATCATGTCTTGATAGGCAATCAAAACATAACCTGGCGAACGACTCGTGATCGTGCCAATCGCAAGCGCCAGAATGATCGTGATCAGAAGCAGGAAACGACGCATCAGGGCGACACAACCTGTGGCGCTTGAGCCACCACTAACGCAGCTATTGACCCCTCGATCGATGGCAACTCCGGCTGAATGATTTCCATTTTAAGTTGCCCCAAGCCAACCAAAAAAGCCTGATGTGACGGAGCCGTCGGATCGAAATAATCAACAACCCAGGCATCCACCTTGCGTAGTTCCTCATCAAAAATAGGCTGTTCCAAGCGAAGTAGGGCACCCTGCGCAGTACTCAAACTCAGTAATAGATTCTGCCTTAAGTCTTGCGCTGCTTGCATCGTTGGAATGGGCTTGGGTATGGCCTCGCCCCGCCTAAAGTCAACAAGGCCAACCAATCGCACCCAAAGGGTATCCCATGCCTGCTGGGCCCAGCCCCAAAAGCCTGCCGCAGGCGGTGGCGTCGGCGGTGGCACTTGCTTAGGTGCGAGCATCACACGCCTGAGAGGCAGGTCTGGCACCGTATTCATCAATTGGCCGAGCGTTAAATAAAGACCAATTCGATCAACCGATGGCACCCGCGCTAACTGTGTCAAATCAGAGGCGATGGCCGCGCGGAGCGCAATCAACTCGCGCCCTTCAACCCCGATTAAGGCCTCATCTGCCCGACGCAAGAACCCAGTTGCTTGTTGAACATCCGCAAAGACATTCAGCGCAAGCGATGCCATTCGCACAAGCGTTGCCACTTCTGCCAACTGCCATACTGCCGCCTGCTCGGTTGTTTGTTGACGGACCGCAGCAAGGGTTTCTGCTTGGCTTTCGACGCGCCTAGTTACATCTTGGAGTGCTTCGGCAATCTGGCTTTGACCTTGAGTGAGATCGCTCAAAACCCGCTGGGTTTGATCCAATTCCGCCTGAACGGTCATCAAAGCGGTAAGTCTTTGGGCTTGGGCTTTTTGCTCATCCTGTAGCAACCACATTTGCCAGGCGCTCAGCGCGAACCCGGCTAAAAGCAGCATTAGCACAAAGGTCAGTCCTCGCGCGCTCGTCGTACGAACCGCACGCGCCGCAGGGGCTTGTAAGGTTTCTGGTGGTTTTTGGGTTGACTCTGGGGCTGGCGCCTTCACGGGAACTCGGCTCCTTGATTTGATGGGTCGAGGGTTAATCCCTCGAGTATGCCAGAGACACTGGCGTCCGGGGCCTCAATTAACTGGCTATACCCCAAGCGCCGCGCGACATCGGCAATCCTGCTCGCTGTGACACACAGCACTACGTGCTGCCGGCTCACGCCGGTTAATTGACTCGACAAAGCCTGCAAAATATCGGTGCTCGTTACTAAGATTGCGTTATAACCCTCAGCAATCAGTTCATCAAGGTTTTCGATTCGTTGAGGTACTCGCTCATAACACTCGTACCGTGCAACCGTTGCCCCGCGATCTTGTAAGGTCGTCTCAAGGTAATCCCGGCCCAGTAGACCGGTCACGATGAGCACCTTTTTAGTAAAAGGTGCTGCAAACACTGGCAAGCTTAGTAAGGGTTCAGAGCCAGGCTTGTCTGACGCGACCGCCAAGACCCCTAAAGCTTCAAGCCGCATTTTCGTAGCCGGGCCGACAGCAAAGACATTGGCTTTTGCTGTCCGAACCAGTTGCGGGATCAAGTCTCCTGAATAATCAATCGCATTTTGGCTGGTGAAAATAATGTACTGCTCGGGATCAAGGTAGCCATCAGGCGACAACTGGGCCGTCACAAGATTAAGCCCTTGAATCTGAATTAAGGGCGCCTGCACCACCTGAACCTTGCGCGCCTGCAGTGCTGCGGCGATCTGATCATTAAACCCAGCTGGACGGGTAAGCAGTATTTTTTCGATCATTTAAGGCGCCTCAGAAACCAGCGCTAAAGCCCCTCTGTCAATCAGCTCGTCCGCAACTCGATCGGCCATGGCGCCGGCATTCTGGACCAAGTCATGACCACCAATAGTAAGCACTTGCTCACCGCGTAGATCACTCACAAAGGTGTCTAGCTGCACCATTGCCTCAGAGTTATCGCCTGAAAGCTGAGCGAAGGCGGCAACCGGTAAATTACAAGTCGCTCCAAGCCTGCGTGATATCTGACGCTCACAATTGACCGTGACAAAGGTTGGTTCATGGTTCAACGCGCGAATGATATCAACCAGATCATCTCGATCGGCACGAGCTTCAAGCCCGACGGCGCCTTGTCCAGCACTGGGGAGACAAATATCGGTTGGGATATTTTCAGTGATCCGATGACCCAAGCCCAGGCGGGCAAGACCGGCCGAGGCCAGGATAATGCCCTGAAAATGACCGTCGTCTAAACGCTTCAGACGGGTTTCAACATTACCTCGAAGATTTTCAAACACAAGTTGGGGATAGACCTTGGCCAATTGTAAGCACCGACGCAAGCTCGACGAGCCGATTCTTGCGCCGGACGGCAGTTCAGCTAACCCACTGTAAACATTGGCAACAAACGCATCCCGAGGATCAGCACGCTTGCACAGCGCAACCAACGCCAGACCGTCTGGCAATTCAGCCGGTACGTCCTTGGTTGAATGCACCGCGAAATCAGCATCACCCGTTTGCAAGGCAATTTCGAGTTCTTTGACGAAAACGCCTTTACCCCCAATCTCTGACAGTGCGGCGATACGATTCCGATCGCCTTCGGTCGATAAACCGACTATCTCGACCTGAATCTCGGGAAAACTTGCTCTAATCTGGTCAGCAACGTCATTAGCCTGCCAAAGGGCTAAGGGGCTTTTGCGCGTGGCAAGGCGAATAGTTCTCAAGAGGCACGCCCCAACGGTTTAAAACCGCAACACTAACTTGGACGGGATGGCGAGTAAACCTTGATTTTCAGAAACCAAGCGGGCGGCCCTTACTGCGCCTTGATTCAAGACAGCCAGATTAAAACACATTGTCCGCTCCCACCCTCAGATCTCGCCAACTCTGATTCGCCAGCTGGTATACTGTTTCCTTTTAGCATCAGGAAACCGCAGTGAGCCAAGGCAATGAAAAGCTATGGGACGGTCGTTTTTCGGAGGCAACCGATGCCTTTGTTGAAGCCTTTACCGCATCCGTCACGTTCGATTTCGAGTTAGCATTGTTCGACATCGACGGCTCCGTGGCTCATGCCACCATGCTGGGCCGGTGCGGCATTATCGGTGATGAGACTGCCAAGGCCATTATCAAAGGCCTGAACGAAATCCGAGCAGATATCGAAGCCGGTGTCTTCAAGTGGTCCGTTCAGCTTGAGGATGTTCACATGAACATCGAAGCTGCGCTCACTGACCGAATCGGCGAGCAAGGCAAAGCGTTGCACACCGGCCGAAGCCGAAACGATCAGGTGGCAACCGACGTCAGAATGTATCTCCGGCACAACATCGATCTAATCCTCCAACAAATCCAGCATTTACAACGTGGACTCCTGAACCTTGCCGAGGGCCATTGCGAAACCATCATGCCTGGGTTCACTCATCTGCAAGTTGCTCAGCCTGTGGTCTTTGGTCACCATCTAATGGCTTGGTATGAAATGCTACGGCGCGATGCCGATCGATTCCAAGACTGTCGACGCCGGGTCAACACCCTGCCCCTCGGTGCTGCGGCATTGGCCGGCACTAGCTTTCCAATTGATCGCGCGATGGTCGCGGATTTATTGGGTTTTGAGGCGATCGCAGAAAACTCACTTGATGCGGTCAGTGATCGAGATTTCGCGATTGAATTCACCAGCGCTGCCAGTCTTTTGATGATGCATCTGTCGCGTTGGTCGGAGGAGATGATTTTATGGGCCTCGCCCCAATTTGCGTTCATAGAGCTGCCGGACCGGTTTTGCACGGGTTCCTCGATCATGCCGCAAAAAAAGAATCCTGATGTCCCAGAACTCGTTCGCGGCAAAACAGCTCGGGTCTTTGGCAGCCTTATGGCATTGCTCACCCTTATGAAGAGTCAACCACTAGCCTATAACAAGGACAATCAAGAAGACAAAGAGCCACTCATCGATACCGTTAGGACCTTGAAAGACTGCCTGCGCGCTTTTGGCGATATGATTCCCAATATTAAAGCCCAGCCCGACAATATGCGCGCCGCGGCGGAACGCGGCTTTGCCACGGCCACGGACCTTGCTGATTACTTAGTGAGGAAGGGTCTTGCGTTCCGTGATGCCCATCACGTTGTCGGCCGTTTAGTAGGGCTTGCGGTCGAGCGGGGGGTCGATTTGTCAGAATTGACGCTTGCTGATTTCGAGACAGAAAGCGATCAAATCACCGATGATGTCTACGCTGTGCTCACATTAGAAGGCTCGGTTGCCGCCAGATCACACCTTGGTGGGACAGCACCGGACACCGTTCGAGCCGCCATCGCGCGGGCTAAGCATCAATTAGGGTAAAGACCTCAACCGGCTCCGCAGATTGTTCACTCACGACCCGATTGAGCAGCGCCGATAAGCGTTCCTGGGTCACGGCGCAAAACCAATGATTTTGTGCCTCACGAAGATGAAAACCGCCCGATTTAGCAGCGACCCAGATTTCTCGTTGGACCGGCTGTCGACTGATCACAATCTGAGACCCATCGGGAAAGGTTAGGGTCAGCTGACCATTGGCCCCATCAACATCAATGTCTTGCGGTAAGTCATCAATACAATCTTCAATTATCATCATGAGCGCATCTAATTGCTGATGATACTGCTGTTCTAACGCGCCTTCAGACAAATCCCTTCTCCCTATCAACCACCGAACGCAGTATACTCAACGTTTCAGCCTTTATCGTGCGCTATGCGAACAATTATCATTATTCTTTGCCTCATCCTGACGAGTTGCGGTCAGAAAGGACCTCTCTATCCTAAAGAAACCCTGCCCGAGCAGGCGACGGTTAAGGAGCGCGCATGAACAATTTTAACTACCAAACCGACCGCTTGCACTGTGAGGACTACCCCCTCGACAGCTTGGCAGAAACCTACGGCACACCCTGTTTCGTTTACTCGGCAAGCGCCATGACAACCGCATACCAAACCATCAAATCCGCCTTTGAGTACCTTAACCCCCTTATTTGCTACGCAGTTAAAGCGAATTCGAATCTGGCAATTTTAAAGCGTTTATGCGATTTGGGCGCTGGTTTTGATATCGTTTCAGGTGGCGAGTTGGTCCGAGTTTTAAGCGTGGGTGCAGACCCAAGCAAAATCGTATTTTCTGGTGTTGGTAAACAAACAGATGAAATCGAAGCGGCACTCGCCGCCAAAATAAAATGCTTCAATGTCGAGTCAGAGGCAGAACTCCACCACATCGCAGAAATAGCAGAACGGCTTGGCACCACAGCGCCAATTTCCTTAAGAGTCAACCCTGACGTCGATCCCAAAACCCATCCCTACATCTCAACCGGTTTGAAAGAATCCAAGTTTGGGGTTCCGATGAATCAAGCTTTACGACTTTACGCTGCAGCACAAAGTCTAGATGGGATTACGATCAAAGGCCTTGATATTCATATTGGCTCGCAAATCACACAGCTTGCGCCCTATCTCGACGCCCTCGACAAAATGTTTATCCTCATTGACCAGCTCAGCGATCAAGGGATTGTTCTGGAGCATTTTGATATCGGGGGCGGCATGGGGGTCCGTTATGAGCAAGAACCGGACTTCCCGATCGAGGCGCTCTCGGATGCCCTTCATCAAAAGATAGCAAATCGCAAACTCGAGATTATTTTAGAGCCGGGGCGATACATCGTTGCTAATGCTGGCGTCCTACTCACCCAAGTGCTCTACACAAAGCATAACGAGTCTCGGGCTTTCGCAGTCGTTGACGCCGCAATGAACGATTTGATTCGGCCAGCGCTCTATGACGCGGTTCAGGCCGTACTGCCGGTGATCGCACAACCCAACCCCTCGGAGCGGTTTGAAATCGTCGGGCCGATCTGTGAATCCGGCGATTTCCTTGCGAAGGACTGCCTAATCGACTTAGAAAGCAGCGCGCTCATTGCCCTTGCGTCGGCCGGCGCCTATGGCATGTCGATGAGCTCGAATTACAATACCCGAGGTCGTGCAGCTGAGGTTTTGGTTGATGGCGCGCAGGCACAATTAATTCGTCGACGCGAAACAATCGATGACGTCCTCGCGGCAGAGCGCAATCTCGGCACGGTGACGAGCGCGCCAAATTCAACTAATAGCGCAGGTTAAGGTCTGGGTATGGTCGTCAACTTCTCGAAAATGCATGGCAGTGGTAATGACTTTGTTGTAATTGATTTGGTGACCCAAGCCGGGACCCTAAGCCCAACCTGCGTGCGCGACCTTGCCGACCGACATACGGGCGTTGGTTTCGATCAATTGCTCACAATCGAGCCCCCAACCATCCGCACAGCAGATTTTTTCTATCGCATCTATAACGCCGACGGCTCAGAATCAGGCCAGTGTGGAAACGGAGCGCGCTGCGTTGCGAAGTTTATTTTTGATAAGCAGCTATCGCCCAAGTCAGAGTTGGTATTGCAAACGCGCACTGGCGAACTCACCACCCAACGTACTGGCAGCCAAACCATTAAAGTGAATATGGGAAAACCGCAACTGGATCCAGATGCGATTCCCTTTCTACCCCAGCCTGGCCAGCAGACGCCTTACACCGCATCATTTCAGAATGGCTCTCAATACGCCTTCGGCGTTGCAAATCTTGGTAACCCACATGCTGTGCTGTTGGTTGAGTCTACCCATGATCTAGATGTTGCCGGTCTCGCTGCTGAATTTCGCGCGCGAACACACTTTGAGTCTGGCGTTAACGTGGGCTTTATGGCCTTGAACTCGGACACGTCGATCACGCTGCGGGTATCAGAACGGGGCGCTGGGGAGACTCTGGCTTGTGGTTCTGGCGCCTGCGCAGCGGTTACTGTTGGCCGCGCAATGAATCTTTTGTCCGAAACGGTATCCGTCGAAATGCCAGGCGGGGCCGTAACCGTCACGTGGCCTGGACCAGGGCAAGACCTATGGCTCACCGGGCCAGCAGTCCGAGTCTTCGATGGTAAAATCAAAATTAATGACCGGTCTTAAGGAGCCATCATGAGCGACAAGGTTACCTACACCCAAATTCAAAGCTATTTAAAAGACCATCCCGACGATTTAGAGCGCCTCGTACTGGAAGCCAATCCCGAAACAAAAGGCGCGGTCTCGCTGGCCGGGCACAAGCTACAACTAGTGTCCGAAAAATTGGCACTAGCGGAACAGCAGATTCATGAATTTATAGATGTGTCGACGCAAAACCAAACACTCTTCCAGCTGTGTCATCAACTGGTTCAACAACTACAAAAACCGCAGTCGATTCAAGCCGCAACGGCTCGACTGGGCGAAATCTTGAAGGCAACCCTAGACACCCGAGACTACCATTTGTTCATTTTTCGGGAGACGGCTGAGCCCGACTGCACGGCCACCAGCTTTCTATCGCAGGCGAGCTTTCAAACAGCGGTTGGCGGCTTATTTAACCCAGACAAACCCATTCTTGGCGTTGTGCGAGCAGCAGAATCAAAGTCTCTTTTCCCGAACCTAGATCAGGACATTTCATCTTGCGCGATTATTCCGCTCGTTAGTGAGGGCTTGGTCGGGGCGCTAACCATTGGCAGTCAAGACAGCAATGGCTTTCATCGCGATCAGGACACCTTGTTCATTCAATTTATAGGCGATTTCTTAGCAGGACTCATCGCGCATCGTTTTTTTATCAACGACCCAAAGCAAGGGGAATGAACCGTTGATCGGATTGGCCGAGCAAGTTGACGCTTTCTTATCTCATCTTAAAAATGAGCGCCGGTTATCGATCCATACACTCGCGGCCTACCAGCGTGACCTGACAGCTCTTTTGAAGTATGCCTCTGAGGCCGGTATCGATCAGGCGCAGAATCTGAAAGCGGCAGACATTCGGGGCCTCATCAGCCAAGGGCACCGCAAAGGCCTTTCCGGCCGGTCTCAACAACGAAAGCTTTCTGCTCTGCGCACTTTTTTTGACTACCTCGCCCGCGAGTCGGGTGTTGATCTCAATCCAGCGCAATCGATTAGTGCGCCGAAAACCTCTCGTCGTCTGCCTAAAACACTTGATGCAGACCAAGTTTCCAATCTCCTAATGATTAAAGCGACCAGCTGGCACGACATCCGCGACAAAGCGATATTAGAACTTTTTTATTCCTCGGGGCTACGGCTATCGGAACTGACAGCTTGCAACAAAAGCAGTCTATCCTGGGACGAAAATACCGTCTTGGTTCGCGGTAAGGGCAATAAAGAACGAATATTACCAATCGGCCGCTATGCCCAAACTGCGCTCAAGGATTGGTTAAAAGTCCGTGACAACGTCCCGACCAAAGGCGCAGAGATTGACGCAGATCCCTTGTTCATCAGCGAGCGCGGCAAGCGCATCAGCAACGCCAATGTCCAAGCGCGAATCAAATCATGGACCCGTAAACAGGGTAATGGTTTGCATGTACATCCTCATATGCTCAGGCATTCCTTTGCAAGTCACATCCTAGAGTCCAGCGGAGATCTTCGAGCCATTCAAGAACTGCTCGGCCACGCAGACATTAGTACCACTCAAATTTATACGCATCTTGATTTTCAGCACCTTGCTCAAGTTTATGATCAGGCTCATCCAAGGGCCGCCCGACGCGCTAAACCAAATAACGCGGCAATATTCCCAGAGGACAAAGCATGATCAAGGTGATCGGATTCGATTTAGACAATACGCTGTGGCCTGTTAAACCGGCAATTCTTTATGCCGAGCAACAACTCAAAAACCATCTCACAGCGCTCAAGCCAGGTATTGCTTATCCACCCGAGGATATCCAGGCTTTACGGGACACTGTCTTAGCAGAGCATCCTGATTACAGCTTTCGACTCACAGACCTCAGACGAGCCATCCTGCACCGCCTTGTACAACGCGAGCCAAGGCATCATGAACAGACCCAAGACATTGTAGACCGCGCCATGCAGATCTTCTTAAAAGCTCGCAATCACGTTACCTTATATTCCGGCGCCGAGGCGGCACTAAGCGCCCTGAGTCAGACCTATGCACTGTGCACGCTCACCAATGGCAACGCGGATGTTGGACAGTTGTCCATCGGGGGCTTTTTTCAGTTGAAGCTTTCCGCAGAGGACGTTGGGGCACCCAAACCTAAACCGGATTTATTCTTGGCCGCCCTTGAGCATTTTCAATGCCAGCCCGAGGAAATGGTTTACGTGGGTGACGATCCGATTTTAGATGTCGACGCGGCCTCAAAGCTTGGAATCCACACCGTTTGGAAGACAACCATCGAAGCGCGATCTGTCGCAGACGCCGTACCCGCCTCAGAGGTTATCGTTGATCTCACAGCGCTACCAACCGCAATCGAGCGGATCAATGATCGAATCAGCACCGAGCGCGAATAAAATTCTTCAACACTTCGGGGTCAGAAACGATAGCGGTTTTTCGCGTTTCTAAACCCAGCAATGCGTCCAGCGACGGATGATGATTGGTGACGCCAGGGATCGCGGCCTCAACGGTGTCATCGAACTTTGCTGGGTGCGCCGTTGCCAAACAAACCATCGGAACATTGGAGTCTTGGTGCTTTTGCGCCAAGTGGAACCCAACCGCTGTGTGCGGATCGGCAAGGTAATTAAACTCACGCCAAATACCTTGAATACTCCCCAACGTTTCGGAATCGGTCACTGCATCCGCGGTAAACCAATCAAAAAAGCCCTCTGGTTGAACCAGCGAAGCGCATTGCTCCGTCTGGAACTGATTCATAAACGCCGCACAAGCGGTTGCATTCTCGCCCAGCTGATAAAATAAGTAACGCTCAAAGTTGCTCGCAACTTGAATATCCATGGCTGGACTATTACTGAACCGAACCTCACCCCGCTCATACACGCCAGACCGGAAGAAACGCGCCAAAATATCATTCTCATTCGTGGCCAGCACCAATTTACGTAGGGGTAAACCCATTCGTTTGGCAATGAACCCAGCAAATATATTGCCGAAATTGCCCGTCGGGACCGCCACATCAAATTCAACAGGCTGCTTGAGTTGGTACCACGTCCAAAAATAATAAACCACCTGAGCCAAAACTCGAGCCCAATTAACAGAGTTTACTGCACCAAGCGCATAGGTTTCTTTGAAAGACAAATCATTAAAGACGGTCTTTAATAGATTTTGACAGTCGTCAAAACTGCCGTTAATACTCAAATTAAAAACGTTGTCATCCAACACCGTTGTCATTTGACGCTCTTGAATTGGGCTTGTTCGCCCGTCAGGAAACATGATGAAGATCCGAATCCCCGGCTTTCCGCGCACACCCGCAATGGCTGCGCTACCGGTATCGCCGCTGGTTGCGCCAAGGATATTCAGAACCTCGTCTTGTTCAGTCAAAATATGACTAAACAATTCGCCTAGAAATTGCAGCGCAATGTCTTTAAACGCAAGAGTCGGTCCATGAAACAATTCCAGGATGTGGACGCCGCCGACTTTCACGAGCGGTGCGACTTCTGGATGTTGAAAGTTTTTATAACTACGCAGAACGAGCTTTTTGAACACCGCCTTATCAATATCGCCGACAAAGGGCGCCATCACCTCACTCGCAAGTTCCGGATACGACAAACCCTGCCACTGAGCAAGTCGGGCGCTAACATCCGGGATAGACTCTGGGACAAGTAGGCCGCCGTCGCTTGCCAACCCCATCATTACGGCTTGGCTAAAAGATAGCCCACTCACCCCACCTCGTGTACTTCGATACTTCATGCAGATTAAGCCTTCTCGCGATAGACAATATTATAATCTGCTATTGCTCGGAGCGACACTCGGTGAGCGCGTCCTACACGGTTCCCTAAAAATATGCTTAGACCGCATCGGCGCCCGTTTCGCCCGTTCGAATGCGTATGACGTCTTCAAGCGCAGTCACAAAGATCTTGCCATCGCCGACCTTACCTGTATTCGCAGCATTGGTAATGGCCTCAATAACAGAATCTAAGCTGCTATCGTCGATCGCGACTTCGATTTTCACCTTCGGTAGAAAATCAACCACGTACTCTGCGCCCCGATACAGTTCAGTATGACCTTTTTGGCGACCGAAGCCCTTTACCTCGGTGACCGTCATCCCTTGCACGGAAATTTCAGACAGCGCCTCTCGGACATCATCTAATTTGAAGGGCTTGATAATGGCGGTTACTAATTTCATCGTCTCTCCTTGACTTCGCCATCACGGATGATGGCACTGCGTGCGATTATTAAATGACGCTGCTTGAAATTCAACATCGCAGGGCACCAAACCCTTTGACATCACACTTATTCGCTTCAATCCCGCGCTTCATCATTCTAATTGAGCTTGACTGAGAAATAGTAGCCTTAAACCACCGACTTTCCCAGCCGTCGCCGTTTAGATCCTCATTTAAAAACGTCATTTTAGCCTAGCCCACCGATGCTGACTGAACTTAAGGCCGTATGTGACAACGCTATCTATCGGATCTGACATTATGTAAAGCACAGGCCATGCCAGATTTCGTTGCCGCAAAATCTATCGAATTGTAAGGGCTCCCGAGCCGTTTCGGTTATGACACACAGCTCTTAGCCAAATTACGCACCAAAATATTCAGTCAATGCGCAATTGTTGTGCGGCGAATAACGACTATCACTCGTGCTTAACGCCGGATTAAATGTCCTGACGCATCCCAAACCCGAGGAGAAAATCGCGCCATGTCGTCCGCTCACGTGCTGGGTCAAGCTGTCATAGGCTTAACCGCTCAAACCATCGAAATTGAAGCCACCATCAGCAACGGCTTACCGCAACTCAATATCGTTGGCATGAGTGAACATCGTGCGAAGCACAGCCGGGAACGTATCCGCTCCGCCATCGAGCACTCAGGATTTAAAATGCCGGATCGGCGCATTGTCATTAACCTTGCGCCCAGCGATGTGCCGAAGGAACATGCCGGGTTTGACCTACCGATTGCAGTGTCGATCCTCATAGCCAGTCAGCAGATCCAAGCAGACCGATTTAAAGGCCTTTGTGCAATGGGCGAATTAAGCCTGACCGGCGAAGTCCGAGCCGTACCGGGATTACTTATTGCGGCCTTAGCCTGCGAACAACGCGGGGTCACGCTGTTGCAATCAAATCAAGCGCAATTCGGCAACCACGCTAGCCTCTCGCGTTGCCTCGGAGTGCATCACCTGTCAGATCTAAAAATGCCATTAAAACCACTGACCACGTCCCAGCGCTACAGCCACGGCGCACCTGCGTCACCTGAAGTCGCTCTCGATGAGATTAAAGGACAATCAGCCGCTAAGCGTGCGCTGATAATCGCCGCCACAGGCGGTCATCATGTTTTGTTGTTCGGCCCGCCAGGGTCCGGTAAAACCATGCTTGCCAAACGGATGCTAGGCCTCATGGCCCCAGTAACTGAGCAAGAAATGGTGGAGCTCGCTTGTATTCAATCGGTGACCGCGGGATCTATACCAGGGCCGCCGTTTGAGCGGCCCTTTCGCGAAGTGCACCATTCGACTTCTGCTGCGGCACTCATCGGCGGCGGCAGTCCGCCTAGGCCGGGCGAAATCACGTTGGCGCATCTTGGCGTCTTGATGCTGGATGAGTTGCCCGAATTTGCGCACGCCGTGCTGAACCAGCTCAGACAACCCCTTGAAAGCGGCCGTATTGATCTAAGTCGAGCGCATTACAAAGTTCGATTTCCTGCAGACTTCCAATTAATCGCTGCCATGAACCCGTGTCCCTGCGGGTGGCTGGGCAGCCGCAGGCCTTGTCGCTGTTCAGTCGAACACATTACACGGTACCGAAATCGAGTCTCGGGGCCCATTCTGGACCGAATTGACCTTCAGGTTGAGGTCCCGGCACTAGATCCAGCAACCTTCTTTCAGGAAGCCCCAAAGAAGCGCCGCCACGAGCACGACACCGCAATCGATCAGATCAAACAGGCGCGGGCTTTTAAGACACACAGGCTGCGGGCTGAGCCTCAACAGAACGACCGCGAAGCGCTGGATGCGGGCGCTAAACAGCTTCTACTGCAGGCCGCTCAAAGGCTCGATTTTTCAGCCCGGGCCATTGAAAAGTTGATCCGGGTAAGCCGCACCATTGCCGATCTCGACTGTACGCCAGCGGTCTCATGCAAGCATCTCGAAGAAGCCTTGATGCTTCGGCAGAACTAACCGCCGGGCACTTTCGAGATTATTGAACGGATGCCGTCATATAATCAACAACGGCTCGAATATCATCATCGGAGCAGTCAAAGCACATCCCGCGCGCCGGCATGGCCGGCGCAAGCCCGTTGATACCACTGGCATAAAGTGTCTCCATGCCTTTTTCAAGTCGAGGTGCCCATTGTTCAACATTCGCTAAGGCGGGGGCCCCAGCAATACCTAAATCATGACACGTTGCACAGCTTCGCTTGTAAATCGCGTCCGGGCTTTCCGACCCAGAACTTGCGACCGATGTCGCTTGCGCCGAAGCACACGCCTCACCTTGAAGGCAAACCGCGCCGGGTTGATGGATTCGGGCAATAATTTCATCTTCTATTGGCCCCGCAAAGACGAGGAAAGAAATGAAGGCAAATGGCAGCATTAGCAGGTTTTTCATTGAGGCCGATCCTTTGGAAAATTCGCGCGACGAGTATAGCCGAAATTACGTCTAGTTACCCCAGTCAGATTCGTCAACATCGCGATTACCAGAAAACTTGAAGACATTCGATGTCCCAGACTCAACGATAGATTGTTCAGAAACCAAAGTAATGATCGCTTGATCAGTAAAGTTTTTTAAGGAGTCTGACCCGAGATTAATCATGGTGCTTTTAAGCTTGTGCAGTGTGGTCTCTAAGACTTCCGACGTTGTGCCAATTAACGGTACGAACGCATCAACCCCCTCCTCAAACATCATCTTTCGACTACTCATGCCTTCGCTATAGCGCTGCCAGTTTTGGGCACGAACAGTACCTTCACCCCAATAAGGCTTATACATCTGCCCGTTGATCGATATTTTTGACGTCGGGCTTTCCTCCGTCATCGCAAAGTACCGCCCCATCATGACAAAATCCGCGCCCATGGCCAGGGCCATAACGACTTGTGTGTCGTTCGCCAAACCACCGTCTGAACAAATGGGAATATAGATCCCGGTTTCCTCGAAATACGCATTGCGACGGGCAACAACCTCGAGGAGAGCCGATGCCTGACCTCGGCCAATCCCCTTTTGTTCTCGCGTGATGCAGATTGACCCACCTCCAATACCAACCTTGATAAAATCAACCAGTCCTGACAGAGCGAGATAATCGAAACCCTCGGCAGAGACAACGTTGCCACCGCCAATGACGACCTGAGACCCGTAATGCTCCCTGATCCAAGCCAAACCATCCATCTGAAACTCGGTAAATCCATCAGAGGAGTCAAAGCACAGAGCGTCCGCGCCAGCCGCCACCAGCGCGGGTACGCGCTGCTGATAATCATGCGTATTGATCGCCGCACCGACTCGTAAACGCTTGCCTTCGTCCAACAACTCAAGGGGGTGCTTCTGATGATCGACATAATCTTTCTTGAAAACCAAAGCCGACAAATGACCTTCGACCGTCAAAATCGGTAAACAATCCTTTTTGTGACGATGCAGAAGCCGATTTGCCTCTCTAAGAGAAATGCCTTCAACACCAAAAATAACCGCAGTTTTAGGCGTCATATGGTCTTTCACGAGATTCTGAAGGTCATCTTCAAATTCCCAAAAGTCTTGATCCGTAATCAAACCCAGAAACTCGCCTTCGGACGAGCCATCGCGGGTAACGGGGATAGTCGAATGTCCGCTGCGGATCATCAACTCGTGCACCGCTTGCAAACTGGCTTCGGGCTGGATATTTGCGCCGCTGACAACGAAGCCTGCTTTATGGGCCTTCACCTTTTGAACCATCTCAACCTGACTTTCGATGCTTTGCGAGCAGAAAATCATACTCATTCCCCCCTGACGGGCGAGAGCTACTGCTAGATCGACACCAGACACCGCCTGCATGCAGGCTGAGACAACTGGAATATTAATCGAAAGAGATCCCGGAGCGCCGTCATGAGACCGAGATAAAGGCGCTGACAAATCGATCCGGTCGATATGCTGATCGCGGCGGGTTAGCCTGGGTAGCAACAAGTACTCACCAAAAGTTCGTGAGATATCATCCAAAATCTTGGCCATCGGGCGCTCCTAAACAGTGATTTGACCGGAGGCAGGGCTTCCGATCAGGGTGGCGGGTTGAGTTGGGGGGTGCGCAGAAACTCGACGAGGGAGGCCCCTCAGAGATAAACGATGCGGTACTAAAACTAGTTTCTTCGGCGCCATGACAAATTTTATTCTATGAACCTACGCAATTCAATGCAGCGTGTCGTCTGACACGTAAATTCACTCAGCTTTTTGCTCGTCTGCGGTTACAAAAAATCAGCAAGTCGATGCTTTAAAATTTTTCCGGAGGGCGCGGCGGGCAACTGATCTAGCACCCGGATTTCGTCCAACAACTTATACCCTGCCAAAGTTAACCTTAGTTGTTGATTGATCCAACCAAGATCAAGCGCTGAGGCGCTCGTTTGCACAAAGGCAATAATTCTTTCATTGCCTGGCACGGCCTGCCCAATAACCGCCGCCTGAATAATCTCTGGCAATTTAAGCAGTGCTGCTTCGACTTCAGGAGGGTAGACGTTAAAACCATTTTTTATAATGAGTTCTTTGATTCGACCTACAATCTCAAGCGCCCCAGACGCATTGATCCGAGCTAGATCGCCGGTTGCCAGCCAACCATCGATTAACACCTGATCGGTCTGTGCCTTATTTCGATAGTAGCCCGCCATAATATTCGGACCCCGAACTTTAAGCTCACCAATACCTTCCTCTGAGGTTGAGGCGCCAACAATCACATAGTCCACACCTGGAATCACAAAACCAACCGAGGTGTCGCTCAACGGAGCATAGAGTCGGGTCTGCGCTATGGTGGGCCCTGACTCTGTTAAACCATAACCATTGTGCAGCGGTAAACCGAAGTAGGCCTCGACTGTTTTTTTCAATGTTGGGTCGAGCGGTGCACCGCCCGAAAACAGGAAACGAAGAAAAGGATAGCTTAAAGCACGCTGGATATCAGGGCTAATCAGCTGGGTATACATTGCAGGCACACCCAGAAATCCCGTTATTGCGCCATCACGCAGACGCGCCAAGACCCCGACTGCAGAAAATGTGGCCATTAATTCCAGACTTGCACCCTGTGTCAGAACAGAACACAGCACGGCCGATAATCCAAATGCATGGGATAAGGGCAAAGCGGTTAACACCCGGTCGGCGTCACCAAGACCGCGCAGCTTCCCAGATACGAATCCAGTAAACATCAAATTCTGGTGGGTGAGCATGACGCCCTTCGGCTCACCCGTCGTGCCCGTTGTATAAATCATCGCGGCAACATTTGCAGCAAGAGGATGCCTTTCTCGATCGAGCCGCCCAGCGGCAACATCATCAGACCAGACAAGCCCCAGAGCGGTCAGCACATTCGTCGTCAATATAGCTTGTGATAGGTCGCCGCTCGGCGCTGTGATTGCCGTTATGATCGCAATCGGTAAGGCATGACTCACAATTTTTTGACGCTCAAAGTCGGATAGCCTGGGACTAACGATCACGGCCGCGGCGCCCAAACGGTTGAGCGCCAAAAAACTCAAGACAACCCCCAAGCCATTTTCTAACTCGAGTACAACCCGGTCACCTGGCTCGGCCCCTCGCGCTTTAAACTCCGCTGCCAGCACAAGCGTTAACTGCGAGACCTGCTCATAAGAAAGTTCTAAGGCCTCAGCACTGAGACAGGTCGCTTGGGGATTGCGCCCCGCCCAATGCTCGACCGCTGCGATCGGCGTTGAAAACAGGTTCGCCCTGATGTCGGTGGTCGCGGCACAGAGGACCGCCTCATCCGCCTCTCGGACGTCTTCAGGCTGCCAGACAGGCATTCGTCGCTCGCTGCTGGTTATTGACGTTCTAAATCTATGAGGTATTCGGCGACTTTCAACATCCCTTGGGTGCTACCGGCAGAAGCCGTTTCAATCCGATACTTCCCATGAACGATAAGCGTTGGTACGCCTGTAGCGCGATAGGCTCGCCCACGAGCATCTGCTTGTCGCAGGCTGGATTGGACGCCAAAGCTATTAAAAACCTTAACAAAAGCTAACGGGTCGACACCCATTTTGGACAAGTAATCCGCCATCGCCTGAGGGCTTCGGATGTTCTCCCGCTTTAAATGAATGGCATTAAAAACTTCGAGGTGCATTGTTGCCAACAGATCCATCGCGAGCAGCGTGTAGTAGGTCTGCGCTAGCAAGGTGTACCCTTGATTCCACATCGCGGGCGTTCGATTAAATGTCACGTCTTCTGGCAACGTTTTAACCCAAGCTGCCAGTATTGGCTCGAATTGATAACAGTGGCTACAACCGTAGGAGAAGTACTCTGTGACCTCAATGCCATCCCCACTCACCGCGATCGGCGTCGCCAGTTCAAAGTAGTGGACTCCAGCTTCGTATTCAGCCTGCGCACCGAAACTGAAAAGCGCAAACATCAATGCAGGCACAACTGTGAACCGCTTCATTCGAAAGAGGATTGTTTGACTCATTTTACGCTCCTAGTGATCTGACTTCCTAAACAACCTTACGTTACTAGGGTCTGAGGCCCGCAATATAAGATGCGACCGCTTTAATTTCTGGATCGCTCAAGTCCATAGCAGAGATGCGCATCATTTTGCCATCGCCATCATTACCACGTGCGCCTGATCGAAAAGCCATCAATTGCGCTTCGGTATATTCAGCCCACTGACCTGCCAACATTGGAAATTTCGCCAAACCATTACCTTGTCCGGTGGGTGAGTGACAGCCCGTACAAGCGGCCACTTTTTTCCGAGCAATTCCTGCTTTGTAAATTGACTCGCCCAATGCCACCAGAGCGGGGTCGGCCGCGCCTTGGGCAGGCGTTTGGGCGGCATAATAAGCCGCTAAATCTTCAAGGTTCTGAGGCGTTAAACCATCCAAAATACCCGTCATCAACACCGCGCTACGCGCGCCTGTTTGAATATCAACCAGCTGCTTATACAAATAAGCCTCATTTTGACCTGCGATATTCGGAAAGCTTCCAGCCAGGCTGTTGCCGTCCGAGCCGTGACAGGCCAGACAGGTTGCCGTAAGCGCCTCTCCTTGCTTTGCGTCGCCCGCGGCAAGCACGCTAGCACTTACAAGAAAAAGACCGAGCATTATCATTAATTTATACATGGCATACCTTCGTTTAACGTTACCGAGTTAACCCGGAGAAATCTTTTAAATCCGTTCCGAGTAGCGCGCGCGCGCCAACGGATGCGCTATTATATCTGAAACCGTCTAGAGTGACACATCAGGTCGCGAAGTAATCACTATGCAGCAGTTCAATTATCAATCGGCTCAGTTTATAACCAGTGCCGCTCAAATGAGTCAGTGCCCAAATGATGAGGGAGCAGAGGTCGCATTCTGTGGCCGCTCTAATGCGGGTAAATCAAGCGCGATCAATACCCTAACCCGACAAAAAAAACTGGCGCGAACCAGTAAAACGCCCGGCCGGACCCAGTTGATTAACTTTTTCGGGATCACAGAAACAAGCAGGCTTGTAGACTTACCAGGATATGGCTATGCAAAAGTCCCGTTAACGCTCAAGCAATATTGGCAAACGCATTTAGACACTTATTTTCGATCCAGGCAGAGCCTCAAGGGCGTCATTCTGCTCACCGATATCCGGCACGCCCTCAAACCCTTTGATGAGATGATGTTGGAATGGTCGCAATCCGCCGGATTACCCATTCACGTGTTGCTGACCAAAGCGGATAAGCTTGCGCGAGGCGCGCAACAAAACGCGCTGCTGAAAGTGAACGCGACCTTGCCAGAACATGCCAAAGCGCAAACGTTTTCTGCACCGAACGGCCAAGGCCTAGAAACCTTGAAAAGCGTTTTGGATGGCTGGCTATCGATTGAGCCATAAAAAAACCCCATCCGTAAGGGGGATTACGAACGGGGCCCGAGACTCCGGCAAATGGGGTTAACCGAAGTTTCTGTCGAAACTCTCAAACACAAATAATAGGACATACCAAAAACCCAATAGTTCCGCGAATTCCTAAATTTTAAGAATTATTGCTGCTTTGTATTTCGTGCGGCCGACTTATTTAAAGTGCTGACTCTAAAACGGCCCAAAAAACTGAGGGCACCTGCGCGGTTAGACGCGAACGCTGCCCCACATCAATTGACCAAAAAAGACATGTTCGCCTAGAGAGATTGGGTGCTTCGAGCACCAATCTCTAGAATTACCGACACTAACGCTTTCGAAGCGCTAAAGGCTTTTGATGTACAACGCTAAGGGCTTTTCTTTGCAAAACGCTAAGGGCTTTTTCGCAAGACGCTAAGGGCTTTTCTTTGCAAAACGCTAAGGGCTTTTTCGCAAGACGCTAAGGGCTTTTCTTTGCAAAACGCTAAGGGCTTCTGTACGGAACAGTATCGTGACCGAAGGTGAGGGCGGTAGTTAAAGCCTAGCTTACGCATTCTAGAAAAAACCCCACCCGTAAAGGGGATTACGGGTGGGGCTCGAGACTTCGGAAAATGGGGAAAACCGAAGTTTCTGCCGAAACTATGAACTACCCATACTATGACAGAGCAAATTCACAATAGTTCCCCAAAAGTTCGGGCTTAAAAACAGAGTCATCATTTGAGGACGTTTTGCGACGACGAATAATGCGATGACCACCAAATTAGAATGCGGCCTAAGATCGATTTTTAGCGGTAGTGCCGGCAATCCTCGTCGTTAACACAAAGAAGGGGCACGGTCTCACCTAACCCTAATGCGCACCTTCCCAATCCTTCGCAATCCCAACCTCAACCTCGAGGGGAATACTCAGTTCTGCCGCACCGCACATTAATTCAATGACGGCTGCCTGCGTTTCATCCAGTGCGCCGTCGTCGACTTCTAAAACCAATTCATCGTGAACCTGCATGATGATCAAAGCGGAGGCATTCGAGGCATTCAACCAAGCCTGAACATCAATCATGGCGCGTTTAATGATATCGGCCGCGGTACCCTGCATCGGCGCATTAATTGCCGTGCGTTCTGCGGCTTGACGCATTTGAAAATTAGACGATTTAATTTCAGGCAGGTACAAGCGCCGGCCGAACCATGTTTCAACATAACCTTGGTCTGCTGCTTGCGCTCGAATGTCTTGCATATAACGCTGGACACCTGGGTAGCGCTGAAAATATAAATCCATATACGTCTGCGCATCAACCCGAGGAATGCCTAATTGCTTAGACAACCCAAAGGCCGACATGCCATAAATCAGTCCGAAATTAATCGCTTTCGCACTGCGCCGCTGATCCTGAGTAACTGCGTCAAGCCCAACACCGAATACTTCAGCGGCCGTTGCGCGATGAATATCCAAACCTTGCTGAAATGCTGTGGTCAGGCCTTCATCGCCGGACAAGTGCGCCATAATCCTGAGCTCAATCTGGGAGTAGTCCGCCGCCAGCAAGCAACGCTTAGGTGGCGCAATAAAAGCTTTCCGAACCCGCCGACCCGCCGCAGTACGAATGGGTATATTTTGTAAGTTCGGATCGGTACTGGAAAGCCGACCGGTTGCTGCGACGGCTTGCTGATAGGACGTATGTAATCGGCCACTTTGAGGCCTGACAAGCTTGGGCAACTGATCTGTATAAGTAGACTTTAACTTGCTTAATCCTCGGTGCGTAATCACTACTTTTGGCAAGGGATAATCCAGAGCCAATTCCTGCAGGACGCTCTCATTGGTTGAAGGTTGACCCTTTGGCGTTTTCTTAAGGATTGGCAATTGCAATTTTTCGAACAAAATTGCTTGAAGCTGCTTCGGTGAACTCAGGTTAAATGTCTCGCCAGCTAGTTCAAATGCCGTCACGGTTAAATCAGCCAATTCCCGAGTTATTTCTTCAGACTGCGTCTCCAACATCCCGCAATCAATCAGAACACCATTACGTTCAATTTGGGACAGCACCCGAATTAAAGGCACCTCAAGGTTTTGGTAGACGGGTAACAATCGATTGTCGCCCGAAATTTTCGGCCAGAGCACCTCATGCAACTGAAAGGTAATGTCAGCATCTTCTGCGGCATAATGCCCAGCGGCCTCAAGCTCGATCTGATTAAAAGTGCGCTGTTTAACGCCCTTGCCCGCAATCTCTTCAAACTTGACCGTCTTGCGGCCTAAATATTTTTGAGCCAAATCATCCATATTGTGGCGGGTGGCAACGCTGTTATAAACGTAGGACTCAAGCATGGTGTCGGCGATCGGCGCGTTGATCGTTCGGCCGCACCGGGCCAAGATACTTAAATCAAATTTCAAATTTTGACCAATCACTAATTTTTTCGGGTCATTGAGAAACACGGATAGTTGATCGAGCACATCGGATTGCTTTAATTGCTCTGGCGCCTCAGGGTAATCATGTCCGAAAGGGATATAAGCGGCCTGGCCGGGCGTTGTGCAAATTGATACACCGACGATTTCGGCGTCCATATAATTCAACCCAGTGGTTTCGGTATCAAAGGCAAACTGTTCAACCGCCGCAATCCGATCCAGCCAAATATTGAGCCGGTCCTGAGTTAATACCAGATCGTAATCTGTTGGCACTGGTTCAGGCGCTTCCTCCGCTGCCGCGTTGGCAGCACCGCCCAAAGCCTCACGCCAAGCACGTAACTCATACGTTTCATAGGAAGCACTGAGCCCCTCTACATCCGGCGCAGTTGGCACTAAGTCTCCGGCATGGGGTAACGCAAGCGCAGTTCGAATCGTTGCGAGATCATAAGACAGCGGTAAGTGGGGCAGCGCTTCGCGCAAATAATCGCCGACCTTCCCGGTAATTTCATTTGCGTTGGCCATCACACCCTCAAGGCTATCGTAGGCAGCAAGCCATTTGACAGCGGTCTTCGGCCCGCACTTGTGAACACCCGGAATGTTGTCAACGGTATCACCAACGAGGGCAAGGTAATCAATGATCTGATCCGGCCGAACCCCAAATTTGGTCACAACACCCGCTTCGTCCAGATACTGATCTGTCATCGTATTCATCAAGGTCACATTCGGATTGACGAGTTGCGCCATATCTTTGTCACCGGTTGAAATCAGAACCTGCTGGCCTTCGGCTGCAGCGCGCCAAGCAAGGGTACCAATAACATCATCGGCCTCGACTCCTGGCTCGACGATGAGTGGCAGCCCCATCTGTTCAATGATTCTGTGGATCGGTTCAATCTGAGTCCGAAGCTCATCCGGCATTGGCGGTCTGTTGGCCTTATAGTCAGGATACAGATCGTTACGAAAGGTTTTGCCCTTGGCATCAAAGACGACCACAATATTCGACATCGGAAAATCAGATTGCAGCCGCCGAATCATGCTAATGACGCCTTTGATAGCGCCCGTGGGCTGCCCCTGCGACGTAACCAGTGGTGGGAGGGCGTGAAACGCCCGAAACAGATAAGATGAACCGTCTACTAGTATTACGTTAAACTTGCTCGACATGAATCGATCACCCCTTAAATCTGTGACAACCATACTTTGAATATTCGCTCATTATCAATCCTCATTCTTATGATGCTGATAACCAGTCCCGCCTTATCGGCGCTCTCAGAAGCCGATCTGCAAGCAACCGATGAGACCATTACCCTCGTCGAAAATGATTCCGATCAGCGTATTTTTGAGTTCAGGCAGAACGGCGTCTTAATGATGATTAAGGTCATCCCCAAATCAGGTCGCCCCTACTACCTCGTTCCAGCTGCAGGACAAGCCCATTTCACCGACTTGACCGATCAAAAACATCTCTACCCACAATGGACTCTAATTGAGTGGTAACCCATGGGCGTATTTACTTCTCTCACTGCTGAAGAAATTAAAACCCATTTAAAGCGTTATGACCTCGGTGAACTAGATTACTTTGAAGCCATCACTGAGGGTATCGAAAACAGTAATTATTTAATCGCGACCCATCGCCATGACCATCAGTTTCTATCGATCCTGACACTGGTTGAAGGTGCCAATGCCGCAAAGGTTTCAGAAGTCTCAGGCGTCATGAAACACTTAGCGCATTATGGCCTGCCCATTCCAAACCCCAGGGTATCCCAAGATGATGGCGGTCACCCAGACCTGCAGGGCAAGCCGACGTTACTCATGGTAAAACTGCCGGGTGATCACCTCAAAACGGTCAGTCCTGAGCATTGTCGACAATTGGGCAGCATGCTGGGCCGGCTGCACACCATTGCGACCGCTTACCCTGTGTCAATCAAAAATGCGTTCGATAGTACTTGGATGGATCAAGCCTTGCAGGATGTCAACGCGAATTTATCAGAAGCTGAGATTGCACTGCTGCATAGCACTATTGATCGCTATCAAACCCTCGAGAGCAGCAATCTGCCTCAGGGGCTCATTCACGGCGATCTATTTAAAGACAATATCTTGTTTAAAGATAACGCATTGGTCGGGGTCTTAGATTTTTTCCACATCGGGCATGATCTTTGGATTATGGACCTTGCTATTGCGCTCAACGATTGGTGTATGGATCAGCAGTTCCAAGCCATGCCGGCGCATGTGAGGGCAATGCTCGAGGGCTATCATGCCCAACGCCCCTTAGAACCTGAGGAGCAGCAATTGCTCCAAGAAGTACAGCAAATCGCGGCGGCCCGATTCGCGCTAACCCGGTTTGGAACGGAGGCGGGCGGGCAATTTCGAAAAGACCCCTATCAGCAATTGACGCGCCTTAAGGTCTTACACCAAGCAGAGCCGATTGCTACAGACCCATTATGATTTGTTGTAACTGCCCGGGTTGATGGGGCGCTTTAATGAATCCGGCATAACGCCCCGTCTCATCCAAAACGACAATCGAGCCCGTATGGTCAACCGTGTAGGAACCGGGCTCAGCGCCCGGCACCTTGCCAAACGCGACGTTCAGCTGGGTTGCCAATTCGGTGATCTGATCGTGCGATCCGGTGACGCCTAAAAAGTCTGGATTGAACCCCGAAAGATAACGGGCCAGCTGCGCCGGCGTATCTTGCTCTGGATCAACACTCACCAAATGCACGCGAGGCGGCACGTCAAGCGTGCTCAGTGCTTGATTCAAAACCGCAAGGGTTGTCGGACATATATCCGGGCAAGATGTGAAGCCAAAGTAAAGAAAATCCCATTGGCCTTGGAAATACGTCGGCAAAATTCGCTCACCCTGTTCCGTCACAAGACGCGGTACCCTTAAGTTACGGGGCTGTTCAAACCGAATGTAGCCCAATTTTGCCGCCTGCTCTGCACTCAGTGCAACGTCTCGCGTGACATAATTGAGGAAGATAAGACTCAGCATCACCATGACGATCCCAAGCAGAATCCCAAGGGTTTTGCGGATCCCCTTTTTTTGTGTAGCGCTATACATAAGACGTGGGCATCAAATAGTGGTCCAATAACAGGGCAGAAAATAATACTGCAAGATAAACAATTGAGTACTTAAACGTTTCCATAGGCGCATTCGGATTGCGATCAAACAGCATGGCCAAAGCCCAGTATAGAAACCCAGCCCCGAGAGCGAGTGCTGACGCCAAGTACAGCAAGTTGCTCATGCCAATAACAAAAGGCAGGACGGACACTACCAGCAGAATAATTGTGTACAGCAAGATATGTAATTTGGTGTACGCAACCCCGTGGGTAATTGGCAACATTGGGATATCAACCTTTTCATAATCGCTTAACCGGTCGATCGCCAATGCCCAAAAATGCGGTGGCGTCCAAGCAAAGATAATCAGGACCAAAAGCAGGCCACCACCGTCGACGCTGTTGGTGACCGCGGTCCAACCAAATAGCGGCGGCGCCGCACCAAACAAGCCACCAATAACAATATTTTGAGACGTTGCTCGTTTCAAATACAAGCTATAAATAACGCCATATCCCAGCCAGGCGAGGAAGTTCAGTCCGGCCGTGAGCGGGTTAACCCAAAATGCCAGGATGACGAGTCCAAGCCCTCCGGTTGCCGCAACAAACATAAGTCCCTGGGTCATCGAAACCCGCCCTTGCGCAACAGGCCGCTGCTCCGTTCGCGCCATTTTTTGATCAACGGTTGCGTCTACAAGGTGATTTAACGCCGCCGCGGAACCTGCAACCAATGCAACGCCCACCAGACAGTACGCGATTAAATCAAAAGGGACTGAATCATTGGTTGCTAAGAACATGCCGACCAAAGTGCACAACAGCATTAGCAATACGACGCGCGGCTTGCACATCTCATAGTAGTCTTGCCATCCGGAGAAGGCCTTGCCTTGAAGAACATCGCTCATATTCAGTGTTTCAGACGTTTAGATTTTGGGATTGTAACGGATGCGGTCTCTGAATTCATTGACAAGACGCCCTCAGCCTATATTCGAGACTTTCATTAAATGCTTCAAATCAAGCAGCAATGGCTTATCCACTTTCGCAGCAGGATAGGCCAGGATCAATTGCCCCATCGGGTCAACCAGGAACACGTGATAGTCGGCAGGATCCTGATTTATTGCAGACACGGCCGTAAGCTCGGCGAAGAGGGCAGCATCTACAATTAATTTCAAATTTGGATAATCGCCTTTCATCGCCTCACCGGCCGCCGGTGAAAATGACGTTGACCGCACTAGAGCGCGACCAAGACGGTCGGCATTTTTCCCTAGGGCGATATTGATTTGACGGGTCTGATGTAAGACGCTCTGCAGGGTTTCTGAACAGACTTCCACACAAGGCTCATGCATTGGCATTAGTAGCTGCCAACGCCCTTCCGTAACCAGGCGGTCAGACACATCAATACTCGGTTGGACCAGCTCCCCACGATTTGTTGTCGTTTTGGGGATCATGTCTGGCGCGAAAAAAAACAAACCGTAAGCAATCATCATCGGAACGAAAGCCGTGGCTGCGACAAGCAAAAGTTTCCGGCGGCTTTGAGTAAGTTCCTTATCGGTCATGACGACGCTCCTTGTGTTTGACGACCAAACGTGAAATATAAAAACATGCTGACCAAAACCAACGCCATAATAAACCACTGCACAGCGTAACCCTGATGCTTTGCAGGCAGCATTACAGACGTTACCCAATTCCTAGGCAAGCCATTCGGGTCCGAAGCTTCCACGCGGACCACGAAGGGTAACAGTTGGCGCGCAAGCACCCCCGACAGGACCTCCGGGTCCTGTGTAGGAACCACTCGCGGCCAACCATCATAGGCCAATGCTTGGTCGCTGTTCATCCAATCAGAGCGGTAGATCCGGCCTGAGGTAACTCCTCGATTTCCCAAAGCTGGGACGCTCGGCAACACGACTCGTGATGCGCCGGCTGCGACAAAACCGCGGTTAACCAACACAAGCCCACCTTTATCCAACTGCATTGGATGTACCACCTCAAAGCCAACACGGCCATCAAGCACCACATTATCCAACAAGAAAATGTTATCCAGCTCGATTGCGCCAACCAGCTGAACTAAACGCCCATCCAATCGTTGCTCATCGGGCACCGCCTCGAGTTTTTCGATTGGCTGATTTAACAGACGGGCATGCTGCGCAATCTGTGCAGTTTTCTCCACTGCCCGGTCCAACTGCCAGAAGCCCAGTGTGATGAACAGTGCCGTAAACGCTACCGTAAATATCAGGAGCCGAAGATTAATTTGTGCTCTAATCGCCATCAAGTCGACCTCTTTCGCCAGAGAGACGTATCACCATATTGACCAGGGACTACAAGATGCTGCTTAAAACAATCGTCGTATTACTACTGCTCGCAAATATTATTGCTCTGGGTACTGCCTTTTACGCAATGATGCATGATATGGGTGAAGAAAAAGTCAGCCGAACGGCTAAATTCCTGACAATTCGCGTGTCGCTTGCAGCGCTACTACTAGTTGTCGTCGTCTACGGGCTCTTCACCGGGCAACTGGGCATCGCCGCCCCATGGCACCCTACCTTATCGTAGATGCCTTTTCGCTTGGGCCGTCATCCCTCTCAGCCTTGACCTTGACTTGAGTCCACCCTCGCCGTTAGGTGCCGAGGATGTAAACCAAAATGAAAAGCAACAACCAAACCACGTCAACGAAATGCCAGTACCACGCCGCTGCTTCGAAACCAAAACAGTCTGTCTTGGTAAAATGTCCTTTCATTGCCCGACCCAACATGACAATCAACATGATCGTTCCAATTGTGACGTGGGCGCCGTGGAATCCAGTTAACATGAAAAAGGTTGAACCAAATATGCCAGAACTTAGTGTCAGGCCATAGTGTGTGTAGGCTTCATAGTACTCAACGCCTTGGCACACCAAGAAGGCCAAACCCAGCGCGATCGTGACCATTAACCAACCAACGATCTTCTTACGCTCGCCATCGTTGATCGCATGATGTGCAAGCGTGACTGTGAAGCTTGATGCAACGAGCAGCAAAGTATTAACCAATGGTAAACCCCACGCACCAATCACACCCGCTGGAGCAGGAAATTGCTCAGGGTTCGGGTTGTTTAAGAGAGGCCATTCCGGCACGTAATCTGGCCATATCATGCTGCTAGGACCACGCCCTCCCACAACATCGTCTGCTTCACCAATCCAGTCAACGACCCAAAAGCGAACGTAGAAAAGAGCGCCAAAGAACGCGGCAAAAAACATGACTTCAGAGAAGATGAACCAGCTCATGCCCCAAACAAAAGATTTATTCATTTGTTGGCTATACATTTTAGCGTTGTTTTCTTCGATCACTTTAGAGAACCAGAAAAACAGCGTCGTCGCCATGATCAGGCCACCCATCGCAAACACAGTCGTACCAAAATTGCCGCCAGACCCAGACTGAATCTCATTCAGCAGGCTGCCGCCCCCATAAACCGTCAGGAACAGGCCTAAGGATGCAAAAATCGGAAGGGGACTGTTATGAGGCACATAATAGCTTTCATAAGTTGAGTCAGAGGACATCTGGATTCTCCATTAAATCACTGATTATTCAGCAGCAGCTGATGCTGTCATATCCGTAATATCAAACAACGTATATGACAAGGTGAGCGTCTGAACAGATTCCGGCAGGTAAGGGTCAATGATAAACCGAAGCGGCATATCAATGGCTTCTCCAGTCGCAAGGACCTGCTGTTCAAAACAAAAGCACTCGGTTTTATGCATGTATTCCGCTGCGTGAAACGGCGCAACACTCGGAATTGCTTGGGCTGTCATCGTATAGCCGGCGGGATTGCTCGCATAAAACGTGGTTTGGTTCATTTCGCCAGGCCGGACTTTCATGCTCCGGACCTCAGGTCTAAACGACCACGGCATACTGGCATTGTTATTGGTTAAAAACTGAACGGTTACCCAACGGTCGGAATCTACCGCGATACCATCTTCGGGAACCACATAGGCACTCGCGGTTTTACCATTGGCACCCGTCACCTGACAATAAATGTCATACAAAGGCACCAACGCGAAGCCAAAAACAAACATGCCCAAAACCACGCCAACTAACTTGAGCGTGGTTCGGGTCTGTACATTCTGATCGGTCTGCGCCATCGGTCGTTACTCGACTACGCCATTGAACGTTCAGGTAGTTCAGGGGGCGTCGAAAAGGTGTGGTAGGGCGCAGGTGACGCGATGGTCCACTCAAGCCCTTCTGCACCGTCCCAAACTTCGTCGGTCGCTTTTTTACCACCCATGATGCACTTGATCACGATGAACAAAAATAGCAGCTGACTGAACCCAAAGATAAATGCGCCAACGCTAGAAACCATATTCCAATCTGCGAATTGCAACGCGTAGTCAGGGTAGCGACGCGGCATACCTGCTAGACCGATAAAATGCTGCGGGAAGAACGTGACATTCACCCCAACGAAGGATAACCAAAAATGCGTCTTACCGAGGGTTTCATCATACATGTTGCCCGTCCACTTCGGCAGCCAATAATAAGCAGCCGCCATGATGCTAAAGATCGAACCTGGCACTAAGACATAATGAAAATGCGCAACCACAAAGTAGGTGTCGTGGTATTGGAAGTCTGCTGGGACAATCGAGAGCATCAGTCCAGACAGCCCACCAATGGTAAACAGAATGACAAAGGCGACTGCAAACAACATGGGTGTTTCAAACGTCATCGAACCCTGCCACATCGTCGCTGCCCAATTGAAAACCTTCACGCCCGTCGGCACCGCGATTAACATCGTCGCATACATAAAGTACAGCTCACCCGCAATCGGCATCCCAACTGTGAACATATGGTGAGCCCAAACGATGAAAGATAAAAATGCAATCGATGCGGTTGCATACACCATTGAGTCGTATCCGAATAATTTCTTGCGAGCGAAGGTCGGGATAATCGCTGAGACAATACCGAACGCAGGCAGGATCATAATATAAACTTCAGGGTGCCCAAAGAACCAGAAAACGTGCTGGAACAAAACGGGATCACCGCCACCGCCAGCGCTGAAAAACGCTGTACCGAAGTGAATATCCATAAGCATCATGGTCACAACGCCTGCCAGAACCGGCATCACCGCAATCAAAAGATAAGCGGTAATGAGCCATGTCCAGACGAATAATGGCATATCCATCAAGCGCATACCCGGCGCACGGAGGTTCAGAATTGTGACTACGACATTGATAGAACCCATAATCGAGGAAATACCCATTAAGTGCACCGCGAAAATAAAGAAGGTCACACTAGGCGGGGCATATTCTGTCGACAAGGGCGCATAGAACGTCCAACCAAAGTTTGGCGCGCCGCCTTCCATAAACAGGGTGCTCAGCAACATGCTGAAGGCAAACGGCAAGATCCAGAAACTGTAGTTATTCATTCTGGGTAGCGCCATATCCGGCGCACCGATCATCATTGGCACCAACCAATTTGCTAGACCAACAAACGCCGGCATAACAGCGCCAAACACCATGATTAGTCCGTGCATGGTTGTCATTTGATTAAAAAACTCTGGCACAACCAGTTGCAAGCCCGGCTGGAACAGTTCGGCACGGATCACCAATGCCATACAACCACCGGTCAAAAACATGGCAAAGCTGAACCAAAGGTAGAGGGTGCCTATATCTTTATGGTTGGTCGTTAAAACCCAACGCATCAATCCCTTGTCGGGGCCGTGATGATGATCGTCGTGATGATTTTCAATAACTGCGCTCATCCCTTTCTCCTATTCTTTGCTACTAATCAGTGCATTGACTGCTCGGGGCTGCACTAGATCGCCCACATTATTACCCCATGCATTTCTTTCATAGGTTACAACCGCTGCGATCTCAGCCGGGTTTAATTGCGCAGCAAAGGCTTGCATCGCCGATCCAGCTTTACCGTTTACGACGATATCAATGTGCGCGTCGATCGGGCCAATTGCCAAACCCTGTCCAACCAGAGAGGGAAATGCGGGTGGGATACCTTGACCATTGGCCTGATGACAAGACTGACAGGCCTGAGCATACACTTGCTCGCCCGTTTCCATCAGCTCTGCCATTGTCCAAGTCTTTCCAACCGTTTCATAAACCTGCAACGCTTCTTGCTGTTTCATAGCAAGCCAGCTTTCGTACTCCGCTTGCTCGACCGCTTTGACCACGATAGGCATAAACCCGTGATCTTTGCCGCACAGCTCCGTACATTTGCCGCGATAAATGCCAGGCTCTTCCACGACCGCCCATGCTTCGTGGACAAATCCTGGTATCGCATCCTTCTTGACTGCAAAATCAGGCACCCACCAAGAGTGAATCACATCATTGGAGGTGATGAGGAACCGGACCCGCTTATTAATCGGGATAACCAGTGGATTATCGACGTCTGACAAGTAGTTTTCGCGCTTAGGCGTACGGTTATAATACTCATCCGGCGGTGTCAGTAGGCTACTGATGAATTTAACTTCTTGGTTTGGGTCGTCGCTTAAGTACGTATACTGCCACTTCCATTGGTAGCCTCGAACTTCAATATCAATGTCTGCGCCCGAGGCATCATACATGTCACGCAAGGTGCTAGTTGCTGGAACCGCCATCCCAATCAGGATGAAAATTGGGATGATCGTCCAAGCATATTCTAATTTAGTGCTGTGAGAGAACGTAGCCGGTTTGTGTCCAAGCGACTTTCGATGCACAAGCATCGACCAAATCATGACGCCAAAGACTAAAACACCAATGACCACACATATGGTAAAAATAAGCATGTGTAGGTCGTAGACCTCGCGCGAGATCGCCGTTACCCCCCTAGTCATGTTCAAAGCGGACCAATCCGCTAGGGCCTGCCAACTTGAACTCAAGGCAGCCACAGCGATCAACCACTGTAGAGAGGCCTTCAATCGCTGAACCCCTCCTACTTTGCTTTCTTTTCTTGCCATGTCTCGCAACTCCAACCTAATTGACGATTAAACCTTTGAAGTGGTCTTCAAGGCTGCCCCGCAACCCCGCTTTTCACTTATTCCCTCTGCCTTTTTAGTGCAGGACTTTTTCCTTATAACCGACTCTCGACATCGAAAGGTGACGGCTCTGTGGCGAACGACTGCCGGATTATCAATGTTTTACGACCGAATTGCATCTATCGGCTTATGTCTGCTCGGGTTATTGATGCAGTTTATCGGGCTCAATTACTCGAGTCCTCACCGCTCGCCCAGAGACCAAATCGCTACCCGCGCGGCCCAGTTGAACGACATCGGCTTCCCGGGGGCGCAAGTATAGCTGTGAGAATGCTTACCCTCAAGTCATTGGGAACTTTAGCGGTACGATTTCATCCGCCCCGGGCGGCGTAGGGACGTCAACCGATTTCGGTCGTGCCTCGGTGAAACCACAGTCGACGCAAAGCACAATATCGCTTGTGCTCTGGGAATCAAAATAAAGGGTATCTTCGGCCCTGCAGCTCTGACATCGAGCACCTGCAATAAAACGTCGGCTCATCAGAGAATACCTTCCTGCTGGAGCAGTGGTGTAATGCTTGGCGCGCGTCCGCGAAAGTCGATGAACAGTTCTAATGCGTCGCGCGCGCCGCCTTGCTCTAAAACGGTGGTCAAAAACCGTTCACCCGTTTGTCGATTGAAAATACCGTCTTCTTTAAATTTGGAAAAAGCATCTGCACTGAGCACTTCTGCCCATTTATAACTGTAGTAGCCTGCGGCATAGCCCATCACATCGCCAAAAATATGGCTGAACCCATTTTGGAACCGATTCGTCTCTGAAATGGGCGTGACCGAAACCGCCGCTCTCACTTCATCCAAGATCGTACGCAGCGTCTCGGGCTGACCATCGAATTCATTATGCAGCCTGAAATCAAAGAGGGCGAACTCGAGCTGTCGCACCATCTGCATACCCGACTGAAAGTTACGCGCTTGCAGCATTTTATCTAACAACGCCAGCGGAAGCGGCTCGCCGGTGTCGACCTGACCCGAAATAAGATTAAGCGCGTCTGGGTCCCAGCACCAATTTTCAAGAAATTGACTGGGAAGCTCAACCGCATCCCAAGCAACACCGTTTATACCCGAGACCGATGCGCAATCAACTTGCGTCAGCATGTGATGAAGCCCATGACCAAATTCATGAAACAAGGTCACGACATCATCGTGGCTAAGCAGAGCAGGTTGATCATTAACTGGTGGTGCAAAATTACACGTCAGAAAGGCCACCGGCAGAGTTAGCCCATGCGCCGGGTCCTGGCGTCGACATCGGCAGTCTGCCATCCAAGCGCCACCGCGTTTTTTAGCTCGAGCGTATAAATCAAAATAAAAACGTGCAAGCGGTACGCCTTGTCGACGAATCAGATAGGTGGTGACATCTGGGTGCCAGACCGACATATCGGTCACCGGGATAACCTCAATGCCGAAGATTCTTTGAACAATCTCGAATAAGCCGTCGATGACTTTTTGAACTGGAAAATACGGTCTTAGGTCCTCATCCGACAAATCAAACCGATGCCGTTTCAATCGATCGCCGCAAAAAGCCACATCCCAAGGATGAATCGAGGACAACCCCAAGGCCTCCAGCCCATACCGCGCAATGTCATCAAAATCCTGCTCAGCCACCGATTTAGAATGATTGCTTAGATCCAATAAAAAGGTCATTACGGCGTCCGGACTCTCAGCCATTTTGGTCGCAAGACTCAGTCCAGAAAATTGCTCAAACCCCAGCAGATTTGCGAGCGCAATCCGGTCTTCTAAAATTTTTTGTACCAAGCCCGTGTTATCAAACTGACCCGCCTGCGGGCCCAGTTCAGACGCCCGTGTTGTATAGGCTTCATAAACCTCTTGCCGCAAACCTCGATCTGTAGCGTGCGTCATTACCGATGAATAACTTGGACTGCTCAGATCAAGTAGATAACCGTCATAGCCTTTTAAATCTGCTGCTTGTCTTGCCAGCGCAATGGCGGTCTCTGGGAGCCCATCCAACTCCGCTTTCTCTGTAATTACCTTTTCCCAAGCATCCGTTGCATCCAAGATATGCTCGGAAAATAGACTGGTCTGCTCACTAAGTCGTTGTTTGAGTTCACCATAACGCTTTCGGTCGGCGGGGGTTAAGGCAACGCCCGATAATCGAAAATCACGTAAGGCATTGGCGACGGCTTTGCAGTCGGCGGGGGTTAAAGGCAATGCCGTTTGCTGGGCGGCAATCGCTTCATAAATTCCCAGCAAGTCCCGGTCTTGACCAAGCTCGGTTTCATACGCGCTCAGCAAAGGCAAGCAGGTGTTATAAGCCGTTCTTAACGCATCATGGCTCATAACCGCGTTTAAATGCTCAACGGGCGCCCAAGCTTCGTTTAAACGGGCACCGAGCCGTTCAAGGGCATGAAAAGTCTGAACCAGATCAGCACTCTTAGCCCTGTCCTTAATTAAAGCTAATTCAGACCGATTGGCTTTCAAGATGGCCTCAATGGCGGGTACCACGTGCTCAGCAGAAATTGACTCAAAATCAGGAAACGGGCTTTGTATTAGTAACGCGTTCAACGTAACACTCCTTGAGGACTAGGTTTAACTCAGCATTTCTGTGCGAACCATTTGTGTATCTGGCGACAATTCAAACCAAATGTAAAAGGCGGCAGCGGCTTGTTCAATTAACATCCCGAACCCATCTGCCCGATGCTTTGCCCCCAAGCCGGAAGCCCATTGCAAAAAAGGCGTTTCAGAATCGCTGTAGCTTAGATCATAACAAAATGAACCGGGCCCAATGATTCGGCTGGGCAGATCCGGTGCGCTGCCTTTTAAGCCTGCCGCACTCGCGTTGATAATAAGATCGTATTGCGCATCCAGCTGCTCGAGGGTTTTCGCCTCAAGTTGCGAGCTGGGCACCAAACGAACAAGTTGCTCAGCACGCTGGGGCGTGCGGTTCCAAACGTGCAACGTCTCGGGCGCCTCCCGCAGCAACGCTGGCACCACCCCCTGAGCCGCGCCGCCAGCACCAATCAAGAGCACCCTTCGGCCGTGAATCGATTGCTCAAGATGGTCTTTAAGGTCCGTAATCAGGCCCTGGGCATCGGTGTTATAGCCGTAAACTTTACCATTGGGTGCGAAATCTAGCGTATTAATCACACCCAGACCGATCGCATCTCCTTTAACCTCGTCGCACAGCGCGAGAGCTTGAGACTTAAATGGGACCGTAATGTTACAACCGCGTGCGCCCTGCCGGATCAGTTCAGCAACAGCCTGCGCGAGACCATCCGCTGGCACCAAGACTTTCTGATAGTTCAACGCGATCCCAAATTGCTGTGCAAACAGGCCATGGATCTCAGGCGACCGACTGTGCGCTATCGGGTTGCCAAACACGGCAAGGTTAATCATCTCGCCCCCTGAGGCCGAAGCACTTGCCCTGTCGCCAGATCAATGATTTCACTTGGGCCGGTCTGACCGCCCAGTGGGCCGGAAATAATAAAGTCCACTTCAGTGGCAAACTGCTCAGCAACTTCTGACTCAGATAACGCTGCAGGCTCGCCAGATCGATTCGCTGAGGTCGAAACCATTGGCCCACCAAGCATTTGACACAGAGATTGCACAACCGGGTGAGCAGAGACACGCAGCGCAACCGTTGCGTGATCTCCCCGAATAAAATCCGGACTCACGCCCTGATCCGGGACTAAGAAGGTCACTGGGCCAGGCCAAGACGCATTTAATCGTTGAATTTGATCTTCGTTCAGGCCCCCAAAATACGGCGCAAACTGATCAATCGATCCGGCCACAAGAATAAGGCCTTGTTTTACCGACCGCTGCTTCATACGCAAAACTCGCATTACCGCTTGCTCAGAGGCCGGCGAACAGCCCAAACCCCAGACCCCTTCCGTCGGATAGGCAATCACCGCGCCGGATAAGAGCGCTTGGCGATCGCAACCCCCAATCTGAGCGTGTCTCAAAGGTAGCGTTGTCCAATTGCTTCGGATTTTTCGAGGATTGCCTGCGCGTTCTCGAGGCGTTCACGTTGCAGGGCCTCGGCGAGGCTGGAATCCGATAATGCCATCATTTGAACCGCTAAATAACCGGCGTTTTTTGCACCGGCTTTACCAATCGCGACCGTTGCCACCGGAATGCCGCCCGGCATTTGCACCGTTGACAATAATGCATCAAAGCCCTGCAAGGGACCTGCATCAATGGGCACACCAATAACAGGTCGAGTCGTTTGCGCCGCAATCGCCCCTGCCAAATGTGCTGCCATACCCGCTCCTGCAATGAAGGCCTGACAACCACGAGTCTCAGCGCTTTGAACATACGCCTGAGTTTCTGCCGGTGTGCGGTGTGCTGAGGTCACCTTGACCTCAAGGGCAACGCCAAACCGCTTCAGAATATCGACTGCCGCATCCATTATCGGTAAGTCTGAGTCCGAACCCATTAAGATCGCTACAAATTTCGTTTCCATGCGTTATCTCCAACTTTCGAGCCAATGATTATAAGCATTCCTTTATCAATGGGCACGCGAGACGCGCCAAAAACGTATCGAGCCGCATGAAAACCCTAAAATCAGATGGTATCGCGACCAGCCTTCGGCCCTAAAACATCTATCTTGACTGCAGTCTGAGTTGGTACAAAATCCCAAGGTGCTCAATCTCTCCGGAAAGTTCGAGATGCGCCAGTGCCGTCACCAAGCTCTCGATTGTGCCATCGAAGTTAGCGAGCAAATCCGAAAAAACCATAGGACCCGCTGTTAGCAGAGCCAGCAGCGCTTGATGGTTATCCGTTACACCTTCTGCAGCAGGCTTGTCAGCCACGGATAGGGCCGCTTTTATTGGCTGAGCGTGTCGAAAGAGTTCCGGCATTTCCCGGTAAAGGTCTGCAATAGAGTCCATGAGATGAGCGCCCTCGCGGATTAACTCATGGCACCCTGACGCCGCACCAGCAACCACCGGGCCCGGCACCGCAAATACCTCCCGGCCTTGCGTAAGCGCCAATTTAGCCGAAATCAAAGAGCCACTGCGCGTGCGAGCTTCAACCACGATCAGGGCATCGCACAGGCCCGTTATAATTCGATTACGCGCTGGGAAGTGATAAGGCTTTGGTCCGGTGCCGTCCGAATATTCCGACACAAGCAGGCCCTCACGCGCAATGGCTTGATACAACGCACGATTTTGCATGGGGTAGACGACATCGCAACCCTGACCCAAGACAGCAATCGTTTTACCGCCGACGGCCAAGGCCCCGCGGTGGCTCGCCGCATCAATACCCCGGGCAAGACCGCTCACAACAACAAACCCAAGCGCCGCTAATTGACCCGCTAATTGCTCAGCAAACTGCAAACCATGCCAAGAGGCCGCTCGGCTGCCAACCATTGCGATTTTCGGTCCGAGACGAATATCCAATTGCCCCACACAATACAATTGCGCAGGCGGGCTCGGAATCTCCTTGAGACAACGCGGCAAGCTATTTTGGTTCAACCGTTGCGTTCCGCGGTTGTAAAAGGGCGTCATCGGCGTCATCGGCGAGTCAAGTATCTGTAATGACCACGATGTTAGCGTTGAATCAGGCGTCAGCAGATGGCGGATCGCTCCCAGCTTTCGCAAGTAAGATCTAGGGGCTTTGTGCGAGAAATCCGATTTTTACAGCAGCCGTCGTTTTTAGAACCAGCGCGTACGCAATTTGATTTAACGTTTGGTACACCAAAAGCTGCCCAATCGTTTGATCCGGCAACGTCACGGCCTTTCCCGTCACCGGATCCTTCACGCTCTCCCCGGGACTCGCAACGGACAGGAGGTCGCCTACCGCCAAGCCATCGGTTAATCCAAGATCGATGGTAACGACGGAGTGTGCTGCAGCAACGGTCCCGTCTGATCTCAGACCAATTATTTGTCCTGCCACCGCGCTTTTTGGCGGCTGCGGAAACAAGGTCGCATCAATATCGAGACCCTCGGCAACCATTAAGCGGTCGCCGGGCGTTACCTCTTCCGTTACCTTTACAATTTTAAGGGTTGCAAGGCCTGCCTGCTCAGACAATAGCCTGGCCTGACCCACTTCTTGGGCTTCAAGACCGATCAATGCACCCGTCATCGGGTCCAAATATTGCTGACCCGATTGGTATATCTTGAAAGAGGACACGCCTGCTGCAAGCGCACCCTTGACGTACACCTGATCTCCGGTTTTTAACAAGGTCTTACCATCAATACCCGCAAGAATGTACGGCAACCGCTCAAATTCCACAGCGTCCACCATTTTGACTTTCGCCAACCAAGCCTCGATTTGATCAAGCGACAAAGCTGGGATCGCCGCCGCCGCATTGATTCTCCGGACGCTAGGGACTCGCTTTACCACGCTAGGGTCGACCCGATCACCTCGCTGTAATCTTAAACGGGGTTGTCCATCGATCATCACCAGAGAAATCTCGTCACCCGGGTAAATAAGATGCGGGTTGGCGATATTAGTATTAAGCGCCCAGATTTGTGGCCACTGCCAAGCCTCTTCTAGGTAAACCGACGCAATGTTCCAAAGCGTGTCACCCGTCTTAACGACATATTGCGCCGGCGCATTCGGTTTAATCTCCATCGCGTGCAGCGGGACGAACGGCCCGACCATTATCAGACAGAAAAAGAGCAATGAAGCGCCAGAGATCGTGCGTACTGTGAACATATGCGATTTCCTTTTGCGATTCGCGGTACAATTTACGCCGAACGGGAACCGAGCTGATTAATCGTGAGCTTACGATATCATAACGTGCAATCACGCCACTCGACATTAGAAATACCAACAAAATAATATTGATCAATTTATGACAACACCGCTTTTAACCATTTTGGAATTCCCCGATGTACGGCTTCGAACAAAGGCTGCGCCTATCCAAACGGTAACGCGCGACATCGCGACGCTAGCTGAGCAAATGCTTGCAACCATGTACCAAGCGCCCGGAATCGGCCTGGCCGCTACTCAAGTCAACGTGCATCTTAGGCTGATAGTTTGTGACATTTCAGAAGACCATCAATCACCTCTTGTCTTTGTCAACCCGAGGCTAATTGAGGGTGAGGGCAACGTTGAAACGCAGGAAGGCTGCTTGTCTGTACCTGGGTTCTACGAGAGCGTTTTTCGACACGAAAAAGTTTTGGTTGAGGCGCTTGATCGAAACGGCGAAGCCTTTCAACTTGAGGCCGATGGCTTACTGGCCATTTGTATCCAGCATGAAATGGATCATCTCGACGGCAAACTCTTTGTCGATTACCTCTCTCCCGCTAAACGGCAATTACTCAGGAAAAAACTGTTAAAGCAACAAAAGCTGCAACGACTATGATGCGGGTACTGTTTGCAGGGACGCCAGAATTCGCAGTCGAACATCTTCGAGGCTTGATTGAGCATCCCGATATTGAGGTCGTGGCTGTTGTGACTCAGCCCGACCGGCCAGGCAAGCGCGGCAAAAAGCTAATTGCCTCCCCAGTTAAACACCGCGCGCTTATGGAGGGGCTCACCGTGCTGCAGCCTGCGCGCCTTCAAACCAAACACTTGGCCGGATTCTCTTTCGACCTGTTGATCGTCGTCGCCTATGGTCAGATTCTGAAGCCAGAGGTTTTAGCCCTGCCGCGTATTGGCCCGATCAACGTTCACGCATCGCTGCTACCACGCTGGCGCGGGGCGGCGCCCGTGCAGCGCGCTATTCTGGCTGGTGACCAAACGACCGGTGTGACCATCATGAAGATGGCAGAGGGTTTGGATACCGGGCCGATCATCAACGTCCAGTCGTGCGCCATCGATGCCAATGAAACCAGTGGCAGCTTGTTTAAAAAACTTGCGCGCTTAGGACAGGAAGCGCTCCTTCACGCTGTGGAGACGATTGCCCGGACCGGCTTGGTTGCCGAGCCTCAACCAGAAGTGGGCGTGACTTATGCACACAAAATTTTGAAAGCTGAAGCAAAAATAGACTGGTCTATGAGCAGCGCGCTAATCTCCAGACACATCAGGGCGTTCGTGCCCGACCCAGTTGCGTTTACAACCCAAGGCGAGACGCGGTTTCGATGCTATGGTGCCGAGGTCGCGTCAAGCCAACTAAATTACGCAGCACCAACCCCAGAGCCGGGTACCATTCTTGAAAAGTCGAAAGCGGGAATACGCGTTCAATGCGGTGATGGTCAGCTTTATATTACCCAACTGCAATCACCGACAGGAAAGGGCACGATTGTTCAGGGCGCAAACTTAAAAAACCTGCAAACAACCCTACTCGACCCCGGCGAGCGATTCGAATAAATGAGAGATTTTATCAATGAAGTGACGGTGCTCTCGCAAACAGTCCTTCACGGGCATGCCTACAATGGGCAAGCACTTGACCCCTTAGGTCGGTTTTTAGTTCAAACAACCCTGCGGCACTATTTTTGGCTCGACAGCGTTGTGCAAACGATCTTAGACAAGCCTTTGCAAAAAAAACATCAAGACCTCAAGCTTTTACTGATCTTGGGCATCAGCGCCACGGAGTTCCTAAATCAGCCCGTGTATACGAGTGTCAATGCCGCTGTTGAGACCACGAAAAGGCTGAAAAAACCCTGGGCTAGAGGGCTGGTCAACGCAACCCTTAGAACCTTTCAAAGAACCCGGCAGGCGGTGATTAAAGAAATACACAGCGAAGTTGCATTGACAAACCATCCTTTGTGGATGCTCGATCGTTTTGAGGCAGATTGGCCAGACCAAAAAGCTGACATTATCGCTGCAAACAATGATCCTGCGCCGATGATTTTGAGAGTGAATGCCGGGAAACAGACGCGATCAGCGTACCAAAGCCTGTTAGCTGCCAAGGGCCTCACCGCAATGCCCTGCAACTTGAGTCCGGACGGACTGATTCTGGATCAAGCGGTCGCTGTAAGCGATCTGCCTTGCTTTGATGAGGGTTGGGTGAGTGTGCAAGATTCGGGTGCCCAACTCGCAGCACAACTATTGGAACCCAAACCCTTTGAACGCGTTCTAGATGCCTGCAGTGCACCAGGCAGTAAAAGCTGTCATTTACTGGAGCTCGCGCCGACCCTCGATTTGGTTTCCGTGGATATTGATCCAGACCGCCTCAACCGCGTTTCAGAAAATTTTACGCGCTTGGGCGCAACGGGCGATCTTCGCTGTTTAGATCTGGCAAGGCCTCAGCCTGGCCTCGGCACCTTTGATCAAATTCTCCTCGACACCCCGTGTTCCGCTAGCGGCGTCATTCGTCGGCACCCGGACATAAAGCTCCTTCGACGGCCGGAGGATCTGGCGGCGCTCATCGAAACCCAAAGACAATTACTAACACAGTGCTGGTCACTACTTCGTTCTGGCGGCAGACTCCTGTACGTCACGTGCTCCGTCTTTAGCGATGAAAATGAGGACAATCTTGTGTGGTTTTTGGACAACCATCATGATGCTGAAACGCTTGCATTACCGGCCGTTGGCGTTCCAAGAGCAATCGGCGTACAGTTGCTGCCAACGAAGGGTGTGCACGATGGTTTTTATTATGCGCACATCAGAAAAATGAGTCCCGGATTATGAAGATTATCATCTTGGGCGCAGGTCAGGTCGGCGCGAGCTTGGCTCAAAACCTGGTCAAAGAAGCGAGCGATATCACCGTCGTCGATACGGATCCAGAAAAGCTCCGGGAGCTTCAGGATCGATACGATATTCAAACGATCTGCGGTCAAGCTTCGCATCCGCCTGTGCTGAAGCAAGCCGGCGCGGAAGACGCCGATATGCTGATCGCCGTCACAAACTCTGATGAAATCAATATGGTCGCTTGCCAAGTGGCTTACACCGCGTTTCATACGCCGACCAAGATCGCGCGAATTCGCAGCCGAGCGTACCTCACCGGCGGTGGCATTTTTCGGGACGACGCCATGCCGGTAGATCATATCGTCAATCCAGAAGAAATTATTACGCACGATATTAAGCGCCTGATTGACAACCCTGGAGCCTTGCAAGTCATGGACTTTGCGAGCGGTCAGGTGAAATTGGTGGGCCTCAGGATCGAGGCAGACAGCCCGCTTGTGAACCAAGCTTTAAAGACCATTCGCACGCTGCTGCCACAAGCCGATACGCGGGTTGCGGCTATCTTTCGAGGTGACCGGCCCATTGTGCCAGAAGGCGAAACCGTTATTGCGGCGAACGACGAGGTGTTTTTCATTGCAGCTGCCGAAAACATCCAAAGCATTATGAATGAGCTTCGGCAACATGAGCGGCCTAATCGGCGCATTATTATCGCGGGTGGCGGACACATTGGTGAAAACTTAGCAGTACAGCTTGAAAGTCGGTACGGCGTCCGAATTATCGAACAAAACCGCAACCGTTGTTTTGCCTTATCAGAATCCCTAGAACGTAGCATTGTGCTGCATGGTAATGCGTCAGACCGAGAGCTGTTGCTTGAGGAGAACATTGAAGATACCGACGTTTTCTGCGCGATCACCAATGACGATGAGGCCAATATCATGTCATCGATGTTGGCCAAAAGTTTAGGCGCGCGGAAAGTGTTAACGCTAATTAACAACCCAGCTTATGTCGATCTCATTGAGGGCCAGGACATAGACATCGCAATATCGCCGCAATTAGCAACCCTTGGTGCCATTTTGACCCACGTTCGGCGCGGCGATGTTGTGCGAGTACACCCACTACGTCGGGGTGCTGCGGAAGCCATTGAAGCCATTGCACATGGCGATCAACAAACCTCCAAGGTCATCGGCAGAGCATTAGGGGAGTTAAAACTGCCTCGGGGTACCAGTGTCGGCGCGCTCGTCAGGGGTGATCGCGTCATCATTGCCCACGACAACGTTGTCGTTGAAGCCGACGATCATTTTATCCTCTTCCTCGTCGACAAAAGTCGCTTAAGGGAAGTGGAGGCGCTCTTCCAAGCCCCCGTGAGTTTCTTTTAGTCATGCGCCTGGGCGTTACCTTTCGAATTGTCGGCGGGCTGCTCATGTTTTTCAGTGCGACAATGTTACCGCCCTTGTTCGTCTCGGTTTTTTATCAAGACGGCGCCCACGCCATCTTTATCAAAGCGGCGGCCGTCATTTTTGCAAGCGGCTTTAGTCTTTGGTTACTGTTTCGACGATTTACCGAAGCACTGCGCACAAAAGATGGTTTTTTAGTGACCGTACTCTGCTATATCACGCTTGGCTGCTTTAGCGCGCTGCCCTTTACAGACTCGCCCAATACCGCCTTGTCGTTGGTCGACGCCTTATTTGAGTCATTCTCTGGACTCACCACCACAGGCGCAACCGTCATGGTCGGCTTGGAATCACTCCCCCAATCGCTTTTGTACTACCGACAGCAGCTACAATGGCTAGGCGGCATGGGTATCATTGTTTTAGCGGTCGCGGTGCTGCCTATGCTGGGCATCGGCGGCATGCAGTTATATCGAACGGAAACGCCCGGTCCGGTAAAAGATAGTAAACTCACCCCAAGAATCAAACAGACCGCTATGGCCCTATGGTCAATTTATCTGTCTCTAACCATCGCCTGTTGCCTCGGGTATTGGGTTGCAGGGATGAGTTTTTTTCAAGCGCTCTGCCACAGTTTTTCAACCGTTGCGATTGGAGGGTTTTCGACCTTCGATGCCAGCCTAGGGCACTTTGATTCCCCTGCGATCGAAATCGTTGCCATCATTTTTATGCTGTTGTCCTCTTTGAATTTTGCGTTGCATTTCTTTTGTTATCGCGACCGCTCGCTACGGTCCTACTGGCGGGATGAAGAGGTACGCAGTTTCTTTATCTTCATCCTGATTGCCATTTTGATCGCCACGCTAATCCTTGCTGGGTCGAGCGATGATGGTTGGCAGAGCTTCCGGCTAGCCGCTTTTCACGTGGTTTCAATGCTCACAACAACCGGATTCGTCACCGACAACTTTGCAGATTGGCCAAACATCGTCCCTTACTTGCTGATCTTGGGCGCCTTCGTTGGCGCATGCGCTGGGTCAACCGGAGGAGGCTTGAAGGTAATTCGCGTCCTGTTGTTATATAAACAAGGCTTACGGGAAATTCATCGGCTCATTCATCCTAATGCCATTTTCCCCATTAAAATCAGTCATCGGGTGATGACAGACAACGTAATGGAAGCGGTCTGGGGCTTCTGCTCGATTTACGTCTTTGTGTTTGTCTTACTATTGTTGGTCTTGTTGGGTACTGGCGCCGACTTTTTAACCGCCTTCTCGGCAGTCGCCGCGGCTTTGAATAACCTAGGGCCTGGGCTTGGCAGCGTTGCCGAAAACTACGCGAGCCTCACCGATCCCGCAAAAGGCGCGATGGTTGTTGGCATGGTACTGGGTCGGCTTGAGATTTTCACGATTCTTGTCCTATTTACCGGCATGTACTGGCGGAAATAACCTTTGAAAGAAAAAATTCAACGTTGGGATACCACTTACGAGGCCGTTCTGGACTACCCCGTACCCAACAACGACCTCATTCGTTATAGAGACTTGTTGCCAAAGCATGGCCTAGCGCTGGATGTTGCCTGTGGATTAGGCGCTGACGCACTGTATCTTGCAGACCAAGGCTTTGACGTTTCAGCGTGGGATGCCTCAATCGTTGCAATCACCCGGTTACAAAAAGAGGCCGAGGCTAGAGCCCTTTCTTTAACGACGAACTGTCTTGAAATAACGCCTGAGGCCTTCACTAAAGCGCGATTTGATCTGGTCTATGTTCACCGGTACCTCGATCGAGACATCATCCCAGCAATTATTCAAAGCCTTAAACCCGGTGGCGTCTTGTTCTATCAAACCTTTATACAAAACACGACGATTGAGAACCAGACTACAACTGGCCCGACTAGCAAAGCCTATCGCCTGGCACCCAATGAACTGCTGAGCCATTGCCAAGCGCTCGACGTCAAACTGTTTTTGGACGGATTCACGTTAAATATCAAAACCGGTCGCCTTGAACCCCGGGCCCAATCCCTCGTTGTTGCGGCAAAACCAGACCCCTTATAACCTTTTGTATGGATTTCGCAATCCGTTGGGTTGTTTCTTAAAGCGCTTATATTCCCACTGATACTGCGTCGGGTACTGCCGAACCAAATCTTCGACCGCTGCATTGAGGCCGGTCAAGGCCAACACTTCGTCATGCTGGCTTAGACCTGGAACGGGCCGATAGTGAACATCAAACCGTCCGCGATCGTTCCGCGTTAAGGCGACGAGTATTGGCGTTGCACCTGATTTCAGCGCCAAACGGTGCGCCAGTCGATCGGTAAAAGCGGGTTGATCAAAAAATGGCACAAAAAATCCCGTCTGAGGCACTTGGTCCGGCAACACAACGACCGTACCGCCTTCTTTGAGCGTTTTAAACAACCGCGCTAAACCGCGAGGGGTTGTCGGTACCATTTGATTGCCATAGCGCATTCGAACCCGTTCGATGATACGGGCCATTGCTTTTAGTTTCGGCGGCTTAAACAGCGCCGTAAACTGACCGACCGTCTCAGAATACAGCGCGTTATAAAGCTCCCAATTGCCAATATGAGGCACGAGCAGCAGCACGCCTTTGTCATTCGCTAGGGCAGTTTCAAGATATTCTTTACCGAATTGATTATCGATCCAAGTAAGCAAGCGCTTACCATCTTTGCACCAAACGGCCGGGGTTTCTAATGCAGTCTGACAGGTTGCAATCAGGCTTTCTCGGGTTAGACGATCATTGGTCGCTGCCGCATTGTTTGGAAAACACCGCGCAAGATTGATCTCTGTTATGCGCCGGCTCTTTGACCAACCGTAAAACAGCCAAAGGCCAAACAGCCGTCCTAGCACCTGTAGCAATCGTCGAGGCAGTAATCCAATCATCCGTATTAGTAAATACACGAAGCACCCCTTTCCTAAAAGGCCGAGAGCTGAGTTTACAGTACTAAGGCCAACAATCCCTCCAAACTAAAGCCCCACTGCGGATCGCTCGATCCAGGAAAAAACGCCGATTTATCATTATCTGGCGCTCACAGTCCTTATCAGTTTTGATTACGGCGACCGAAAACATCAAAGACTCGTCATAACAGAAGCAGACTGTCAGCGGAGACTTCCTGTATAATTTTGTTTTTTCCTAGTTAATAAAGACCATGCCTAAAGTTGATACCTTTCAAGACCTGATTCTGACCCTACAGCAATTCTGGGCAGCTAAAGGCTGCGTGCTCATGCAGCCTTATGACATGGAAGTCGGTGCAGGTACCTTCCATCCCGCGACTTTTTTAAGGTCAATCGGGCCAGAACGTTGGTCTGCAGCTTATGTTCAACCCTGCAGACGGCCCACCGATGGACGCTATGGCGAAAATCCCAACCGTTATCAGTACTACTATCAGTTCCAAGTGGTTATGAAGCCTAATCCCGAGAATTTTCAAGAATTGTATCTCGAGTCATTGGTTCATCTTGGGATAGATCCCGCTGTTCATGATATTCGCTTCGTTGAAGACAACTGGGAGTCACCAACCCTCGGGGCTTGGGGGCTTGGATGGGAAGTGTGGATGGATGGTATGGAAATCACCCAATTTACGTATTTTCAACAAGTAGCGGGTCTGGAATGCTTTCCCGTCATGGGCGAGATTACTTACGGCCTGGAACGATTATCCTTGTATCTTCAGGGTGTTGAAGACTTCCAACAATTGGTTTGGTCCGATAATGGCCAGGGCCAGCCCGTCAGCTATGCTGATATTTTTCATCAATACGAAGTCGAAATGTCTGCCTTTAATTTTGACCTTGCTGATATCGATGGTTTATTCCAACAATTCGACTATTTTGAAGCCGAGGCTAACCGGTTTTTGGAAGCCGGGTTGCCACTACCAGCTTATGAATACGTCATGAAAGCCTCGCATTGTTTCAACCTGTTAGATGCTCGGTCCGCAATTTCGGTCACAGAGCGCCAACGGTTTATTTTGAGAGTCCGGACCTTGGCACGGGGTGTCGGCGCATCCTACTTTGATACTCGGCGAGCAGCTGGATTTCCACTTGCCTCTGACAGCGATCGTGCCCTTGTTTTAAAAGGATTACCCGATGCGACATGAAACGTTGCTGATCGAAATTGGAACCGAAGAGCTGCCGCCCAAAAGCCTGATGGCCCTAAAAACGGCCTTTGCCGAAAACCTCAGGAAAGCATTGGATGATCGACAGTTCAACTATGGCAAGGTTACAGCGTTCGCAACACCCCGTCGGCTTGCTGTGCAGATTGCGGCCTGCGAAAACCTTCAGCCCGAGCAATTGATCCAAAAAAAGGGGCCCAAGTTAAGCGCTGCCTTCGACAACGATGGTCAACCGACCAAAGCACTAAGCGGATTCTTGAAGTCCTGCGGGATTACAGACCCAGATTTACTCGAACGAGAAGAAACCGAGAAGGGCGCTTGGGTCGTTTACCGTTCTACGCAGGCCGGCGCTACCCTGAGTTCAGAAATTCAAGCGATATTGATTGAAGCAACCGCAACCTTGCCCATCGCTAAAAGGATGCGCTGGCAGAGTTACCGCGCGGAGTTTGTACGTCCTGTTCGCTGGTTGGTTGCGCTCTATGGCAATGAGATCCTCAATTGTCACTTTCATGACAGAACGGCCGACGCAAAGACCTATGGTCATCGCGCCATGTACGGCGACGACCCGATTATACTCAGCCATGCCGATGATTATGAGGCTGGGCTCGAAGCTGGATTTGTCATTGTAAGCTTTGAAAAGCGACAAGCCTTGATCAGTGAACAATTGGAGGCTGCAGCCTCAGTAAGAGGCGCGATTGCGTCCGATGACCCAGCATTATTAGAAGAGGTCACCGCGTTGACAGAGTGGCCCCGTGTCTTGGGTGGCGATTTCGATCCGGCGTTTTTAGCGGTTCCGGAAGAAGCCTTGATTTCTGCCATGCGAGAGCACCAGCGCTATTTTCACTTACGCGATAACGCGGGTCAGCTTCAACCTAATTTTCTAACCGTTGCCAATCTAGAGAGTCTGCAACCAGAGGAAGTGGTTGCTGGGAACGAGCGCGTCATTCGTCCAAGACTCACAGATGCACAATTCTTTTATAACAAGGACCTTCAAAAACCGCTTGAGGACGCACTTGATCAGCTCAACCAGGTGGTTTTTCAAAATGCGCTGGGTTCCTTTGGGGATAAAGCGCGTCGAATCAGTACCTTATCGGGCTTAATTGCGAAAAGCCTAGGCGAAAACGAAGCGGTTGCAGCCCGAGCGGGGTTACTGGCAAAAACAGACCTTGTATCTCTAATGGTCGGTGAGTTTCCAGAACTACAGGGCATCATGGGCAGCTACTATGCCAAAGCGCAAGGCGAGTCTTCCTTGATTGCTGACAGTATTCAAGAACACTATTTACCCCGATTTTCGGGCGACCAATTGCCCGGCACAATGACCGCTTGTGCGGTTGCGATCGCTGATCGCATCGATACCTTGGTCGGCTTGTTTGGCATTGGACAGCCGCCTACCGGCAGCAAAGATCCTTTTGCGCTGCGAAGACAATCATTAGCGGTAGTTCGAATCTGTATCGAAGTTCCAATCAATCTAGACCTTATGGTCTTGCTTGAGGCATCTGCAGAACGACACACAGCAGAATGTGCAACTGCACCCGTTATGGCTTACATCCTTGATAGATTTGAAAATTTATTAACAGAACGTGGCGCAAAATGGGACAGTATCCGGGCAATTCGGGCGCGGCCAAGCGGCATCCACAATTTACTGACCGCGTCAGAAGACATCGAAAGTCTCGATCGTTTTCGAGAATCCGACGCAAGCACCTTGGTCATCAAAGCACAAAAACGAGTACAAAATATCATCGAAAAGGCCGGCCCTGTTGACATCGGTGACGTCAATCCTGCGCATTTCAACGTCCCTATCGAAGCTGAGCTGATCAGCTGTATTGCATCGATTGAAGCCGTTCGGACCGAAGCCATCGACATCCGTCTCGCAAAGGTCGCCGACAGTGCGAAGACCATCGATTCATATTTTAAAGAAGTCATGGTAATGGATGACAATCTATTGATCCGCGAAAACCGCTTGAACACGCTGAGTCAATTGAACCGCGCATTAAACGATATCGCCGCCTTTAGTCTCCTGCAGTAACTCCTGACGCAGTGGATGTTTGATCTCACACACAGAGATCAAACTGATCGACTTTGGTTAGACGTCTAAATTGGCGACCGCCATTGCATTGGCCTCAATAAAGTCCCGACGGGGCTCGACCTGATCACCCATAAGTGTATTAAAAATCTGGTCAGCTGAGATCGCATCTTCGATACTGACCCGAAGCATTGTTCGGAAATTAGGATCCATCGTGGTTTCCCAAAGCTGGTCCGCGTTCATTTCACCAAGCCCTTTAAAGCGTTGGCGAGATTGACCGCGCGTTGCCTCTTTCTGCAGCCAATCCAATGCCTGGCTCAACCGATCAACTGCTTGGGAACGCTCTCCTTTTTGGACCACGCTACCGACCGGAACTGAAACCTTCATGCGTTCGCCAAACAGAGCCAGATCACGGTAATCTGCCGAAGCAAAAAAGTCATGGGTGAACTCATAGGTCCGTTTAAAGCCGTGGCTAATCACACTCACCACCGGATAAAAGATTCCACGCTCGGTATCCTCTAACAGATCGGTTTCATACTGTGTTTGAGCATTTTGGAGGCGCGCCAACTCAGCTGCTAAAGCCAAGGTGTAAGCTCGCACCGTATCCTCAATTTTCAAATCTGCCGCATCAAGACGATCAACATACTGCATGCTGCCGAGCACCGCCAACGGATAGAGTCGTTCAAGGCGTCGCATTTTTTCCTGGACCGCAAAAAATTCATGCGCTAAGGCACTAAAGTCCTCTGCTGCCATCGGTGTATCGAGTGATGCCGGCACTAAACTGGCATCGTCGAGTGCCAGTTCCAACACAAACTGATTGAGCTCAGCATCATCCTTGATGTAACGCTCCTGCCGACCGCGCTTGACCTTGTATAAAGGTGGCTGCGCAATCAAAACATGGCCACGCTCAATTAATTCCGGCATATGTCTGAAAAAGAACGTCAGGAGCAGCGTTTTAATATGGGCACCATCAACGTCAGCATCCGTCATTATGATTATTTTATGATACCGAAGTTTGTCCGGATCGAACTCCTGCCGACCTATACCACAGCCAAGTGCGGTGATCAAAGTGCCGACTTCAGCTGAGGACAACATTTTATCGAAACGAGCTTTTTCAACATTTAAAATTTTACCCTTTAAGGGCAAAATGGCTTGATATTTGCGGTCTCGACCTTGTTTGGCCGAACCGCCAGCAGAATCACCCTCCACCAAAAATATTTCAGACTTAGCAGGGTCTTTTTCCTGACAGTCCGTTAACTTACCTGGCAATCCTGCAATATCAAGCGCCCCTTTACGGCGCGTCATTTCACGCGCTTTCCGCGCTGCCTCGCGGGCTCTTGCAGCATCAATCATTTTTTGGACAATAGATTTCGCTTCTTGTGGGTTCTCAAGCAAGAAATCTGTGAAAGACTGACTCATTTCCTGTTCGACCGCCGTTTTGACTTCCGATGAAACCAGCTTCTCTTTTGTTTGGGATGAAAATTTGGGATCCGGTACTTTTACCGAAATAATCGCAGTCAATCCTTCTCGAGCGTCGTCACCCGTTGTATTAACCTGCGCCTTCTTTCCCAGCCCTTCTTTTTCAATATAGGTATTCAGTGATCGGGTTAGCGCCGTCCGGAAACCCTGTAAATGCGTTCCGCCGTCGGTCTGGGGAATATTGTTCGTATAAGCCAGTAAAGTTTCTTGATAAGAATCATTCCACTGCAGCGCAACCTCAACGCCGATACCATCTTCACGTTCCGCTTTAAAATGGAAAATTTGACTGAGTACCGTTTTATTGTGGTTTAAATACTCCACAAAAGACCGAACGCCCCCTTCATACTTAAAGGATTCTGTTCGCCCTGTCCGTTCATCGGTTAACTGAATCGCAACGCCTGAGTTTAAGAAAGAAAGCTCTCGCAGCCTTTTTGCGAGGATATCGTAGTGAAATTCGATATTTGAAAAGGTATCTTCTGATGGTCTAAACCGGCAACGAGTGCCTGTGCGCTCGGTTTTTCCAACAACGGTTAAGGATGTTTGCGGTTCCCCATGGTGATACACCTGCTCCCAAACCTCCCCACCACGCCAAATCGTGAGCGTAAGCTCTGAAGACAAAGCGTTGACAACTGAAACACCAACACCATGCAAGCCGCCGGAAACCTTGTAGCTACTCTCATCAAATTTACCACCAGCATGAAGCACCGTCATAATGACTTCAGCTGCGGATTTACCTTCGCCTTCATGATAATCCGTTGGAATTCCACGACCATCATCCGAAACTGTTACCGATTGATCAGGGTGGATAATGACGTCGATACTAGAGCAATGGCCCTCTAACGCTTCATCAATCGAGTTATCGACCAACTCCTGAACCATATGGTGTAAACCGGTGCCGTCATCCGTATCGCCGATATACATCCCAGGCCGCTTCCGGACTGCTTCAAGGCCTTTCAAAACCTTAATACTGCTAGAATCGTAAGTCCGTTCGTCACTCATAGTGGTCCCCTCCAATATCGAGAATTATACCCTGTTTCACGTGAAACAGCCGGTTTAATTTGCCCCCCCAAAATTGCTGTAATGCTTTCGGGTCAGTACAGGTTGTAAAAATTTGCGGGTTATTTTCGGTTAAACATCCTGCGATAAGCTGGCCATGATCGCCATCTATTTCCGCAACCGGGTCATCAACCAATAAAATTGTTTTTTGTCGCACCGCATCCGGCAAACAACTCAATTGCGCTAAACTAAGTGCCCAAGCCAACATTTTAGCCTCGCCTCGGCTGTAGTGCTCGATGACTGATCGGCCACCCACCGACAGACGTAAATCTGACCGATGCAGGCCTTTTTGCGAAAACCCCCGCCTAAGATCCGTCGTAAGATCGGCCTGCAAAGCCTCCCCTAGCGACATTTCTGACGGCCAACCGCGCCGGTACTCAAGGTTTAAGCCATCAAAACGTCCAAGTAACTGAGTTAACCGAAGGAACTCTAAGCGGAGCTGCTGATAATAAGCTTCCCGATACCCGTCGATCACTTCACTGTGAGTTGTTAAAACTCGCGTCCAGTCGTTTAGGTCGTCATTCGATCTACCGAGCTTTAACAGCTGATTCCGCTGGTGCAACGCCCGTGCACAAGCACGCCACTCTTCCGAGAACTGAGGTTTCACGTGAAACAATCCCCAGTTTAAGAACCGCCGTCGACGTTCCGGCTCACCAAGCACCAACTGAATGGTGTTTGGGTCGAACACCATCGTCGGCAAAACTGCTGCCAAAGCGCTGCTCCGAACAATAGGCTCTTGATTGAGGCGCAATTGATGGCGTTTACTACGGCCACGCTGCACTGCCAACTGATCACCACCATTGGTTCGTCCTCGAATCAACGCAAACTCCGAGTCATCCCCAATTACCGATGCTGCATGCTGAGCACGGAATGACCTAAAGTGGCCCAGAAAATAAATGGCTTCCAGTAAACTGGTTTTACCACTGCCATTATCCCCGTAGAAACCATTGACGCCCAAACTCGGCGTTAAGTTTGCCTGCTGTATGTTCCTAAAACTGAGAACTTCCAGCTGGCTTAGGCTCATAGCTTCATCGGCATGATCACGTAGAGGGCGTTTTCTACAGCAGGATCTTCAATCAAAGCACTACTGTTACCATCAAAGACCGTGATTTTGACGGTTTCTCCTCGAATCACGTTTAACACATCCAATAAGTAACCGACGTTAAACCCAATTTCGAGAGGCGTACCAACATAATCGACCGGAACCGTTTCTTCTGCATCTTCTTGTTCTGGGTTATTGGTGCTAAGTGTGATCAGTCCCTCGCTAAAATTAACCCGAATACCTCGAAATTTTTCGTTCGATAGAATAGCCGTTCGATTCAAAGCTCGACGCAAATCTTGTTTATTCGCAACAATCTGTTTATCGCCATTTCTTGGGATAACGCGCTCATAATCCGGAAATCGACCGTCGACCAATTTAGTCGTCAACTGAAACGGTCCCGTAGATAATCTCAGATGATTCGCCCCAAAAGCTAGAGACACATCCTCGTCACAATCATTGAGCAAGCGCTGCAACTCCAACACCCCTTTGCGCGGCACAATCACCTGCGACGCCGGTTCGTCCGTTCGTTCGCCCAACTGATGGTAATTTGATGCCAAACGGTGGCCGTCAGTGGCAACACACCTGATAGCGCCAAAACCCTGTTCAACCAACATGCCATTTAAAAAATATCGCACATCTTGCTGCGCCATAGCGAAAGCAGTTAAATCCAGCAGCTGCTTCATCACCTCACCTTGGATTGATACCTGACTATCCGCACTCGACGTCTCGACGGCCGGAAAATCAATTGCTGGCAACGTTGATAGGTTCGACCGAAAGCGTCCAGACCGAACCTCGAGCCGATCCTCCTTAAGCGTAATATCGATCTCAGCGTTATCCGGTAGCTCACGACAAATGTCGACAAACTTTCGTGCTGGCACCGTTACTTCACCTTCTAAATCTACCGAAGCATTTAGTTGTCCAACCATTTCAACTTCAAGGTCTGTTCCCGTCATCGAAAGTCGCGAACCCTCAACTCGCAACAAGATATTAGACAAAATAGGTAGCGTTTGACGGCGCTCAACCACCCCCGCTACCTGCTGCAGAGGTCGCAACAACGTTTCTCGACTGATTGAAAACTTCATAGCTCAATCCTTAACTTAGGGGCAAATAATGAACAACCCGATGCTTTAAAAGTCCAAAATTTTTCTTTAGACCCATTATGTATGTTAGCGCTTACTACCTTAAATCCCTATATAACCATTGGGCTAATGACAAACTGTGCCTGTTCTTCTTCAGGGTCTGTTATCAGACAGGGACTTGTTTGCCCAGAGAGCGCGACCTGTACAACCTCGCTCCCCACGGCATTTAAAGCCTCAATCAAGAAGTGTACATTGAACCCAATCTCTAGGTCCTCACCCTCGTAGACAACTGCTAGAGTTTCTTCAGCCTGCTCTTGTAGGGGATTATTGGTAAACAGAGACAAACGTCCTGCCACAAGTGATAACTTTACGTTCTTGTATACCTCATTCGACATCACCGCTGTCCGAATTAATGCTTCTCGAAATGCCTGCCGATCACAAGAAAAGTGCTTATCCGAACCCGTTGGAATCGCTTTCTCGTAATCAGGATACTCACCGTCAATCAACTTAGAAAGAAACCGGCATCCGGTCATCTCAACCAGCAGACAGTTCTCTGTAAACGATAATGTCACTTCGGTATCTACCTCGTCCAACAACTTAACCAACTCCAAAACGCCTTTTCTCGGAACTATCGGCCGGCCCTGTAAGCCGCCATCATGCTGAACCTGTCTGGTCACGACAGCCAATCTTTGGCCATTGGTTGCAACCAAACGTACCGTGCCTTCGTTTAACTCAAACAACATGCCGTTAAAGAAATAACGAACATCTTGTTGCGCCATAGCAAAAACTGTCTTGGCCAACATTTGCCGAAACGGCTGCGTTTCGATGCGAAAAGACTGAATTGCTTGGCCTTGGCCATCAATATTTGGAAAGTCTTCAGCAGGCAGCGTTGAAAACTGAGACTCGAACGCGCCACTACTCAATACAACATGTTTGTCACGTTGTCTAAAATTCAGGCGTGCATCCACAGGCAAATGCTTACAGATCTCCAACAGCTTTCGGCCAGGCAGAGCGCAGAGACCCTCTACTTCCACATTTAGACTGTCACCACCAAGCCCAATTTGAGTCTGTAGTTCAACTTCTTGATCCGTTGCTGTGAGGGTAATACCATGCTGATTCACGGCAACCAAAACATGCGATAAGATCGGCAGTGTTTGGCGCTTTTCAAGCACACTGACTACTTTCGACAATGGCTCTAGCAAATCTGATCGGTTAAGGGAGAATTTCATAACAATACTCTTATCTTGACATAATTATACGCCCACACTTAACCGGACGATTTGTCTTTTAATTTTTTTCAGCGTCTCTGCAACGCAGTGGCGCACGCTCGCCCTAGTTTAACATCGATCCCAAACCTTGAAGAACCCACATTGCACCCCGCCTTTGCTTCTCGCAGTTACCGATACGCGTGCGCTGAACCCCTCTAACTGGTTAGCATCCTACGCAAATTTCGATAATCGTCTTTGATTTCTGGGTTCATTTCTCTCAATTCTTCAACTTTTCGACAAGCATGTAACACCGTTGTATGGTCTCTACCGCCAAACGCATCACCGATTTCAGGCAAACTATGGTTTGTCAGCTCCTTTGAAAGTGCCATTGCCACTTGTCGCGGCCTCGCAAGCGAACGATTCCGTTTCTTAGAAAGCAAATCGCTCATTCGCAGCTTGTAATAGTCGGCAACCGTTTTCTGGATATTATCGATACCAACCTGACGCGCCTGAATCGCAATCAAATCTCTCAGTGCAGATTTAACCTGGTCAATAGAAATCGGTCGACCCGCAAACCGAGCATTGGCAATAACTCGTCTTAATGCGCCTTCAAGCTCTCGAACATTCGATCGAACCCGCTCTGCTATAAAAAAGGCGGCATCAGAAGGGATATAGACTGCCTCACGTTCTGCTTTCTTTAACAAAATTGCCACTCTGGTTTCCAACTCTGGCGGCTCAACCGCCGCCGTCATGCCCCATACAAACCGGCTTTCCAAACGTTCTTCAAGACCTTGAATTTCTTTTGGGTAACGGTCACAGGTCAAGACGATTTGACGGCCATCCTCCTGTAACCGATTGAAAACATGAAAAAACTCTTCTTGGCTTTTTGATCCTTTTGCTAAAAATTGGATGTCATCCATTAATAGCACGTCAACCGAGCGATAATATTGTGTGAATTCAGACATGGCGCCGTGCTCAATCGCCCGGACCATGTCTTCCATGAAGCGTTGAGAATACATGTATGCGACTTTCAGTTCGGGATGACGATCTGCAATCGCGTTGCCAACCGCATGCATTAAGTGGGTTTTGCCTAAACCAACCCCGCCGTACAACAGTAATGGGTTATAAGATGACCCACCCACGTTTTCTGAAACTTGAATTGCCGCTGCTCTAGCCATCTCGTTCGAACGTCCACCGACAAATGAATCAAAGGTAAAAGACTTGTTCAGTTCGAGAAGTGGATAAAAAGCTTCCCGCTCTGAAAAGCTATTCTGTCGACCTGTTTTTGGAGAACTTGGCCTTTGCTCGGAACGGTTCTCGCTCCGCTGACTACCAATTTTAAGCGCGACCGTTTGCATACCGGACTCAAGTAATACCGCCTTTATCCGGACTAAAAATTGGCTCTCAACGGTATCTAAAATATACTTATTAGGGGCATACACCACGCCGTCGTCAGATGTGCCAACGAGTTGCAAAGGTTTGATCCAGGTATTGTATTGCTGAGCGGTAAGCTCAGTTTCTAATCGCGATAAACAATTTTGCCAGATCGAAGACACCACAACATCACTACTCTTAACGCCCGACGAGATAGGACTCACTCAACCCGTCCCAATTTAGGTTTTTCAATTATTCGGTCTCTACAAAGCGCTATGATCGCTGAAATTGCTTACCGAGAACAGACAACAGATACTAACCCTAAACTCGGAACCATGACCAGAGGCAAAGCCTTTTTTCCGATAAAAAACTGATATTAATTCAAAGGTTTATTGCAAAACCTGTGGATAACTTGTGGGTAGCCTGTCAGTGAATAGAATCCAGCGTAAACCCCGACATCGTTATGTGGATAACCTACACTTTCATCCCATCTCTACGCACAAGCTATTCAGCAATAGCGCACACGTTATCCACCTAGTCATGCTTGGTGTAACCATCTGTTTTATCGATTAAAAAAAGACCTATCCACAGGAAAGCGCGCTCTAATAAAAACAACAATAATAAATTATATATATAACTAAACCTTTATATTAAGGCTCCTGCAACCAACACCCTTCCGATTACCAATTGTACAAACGCGTTGACTGGGTCCGCGAGAGTCTTTAGAATCGCGCGTCCAAAGTCATGTGGGATTAAAACAATGAAGCGTACTTTTCAACCGAGTGTTATCAAAAGAAAGCGCACCCATGGATTTCGAGCACGAATGGCAACAAAAGGGGGCCGTCTCGTCTTGAAGCGCCGCCGTGCAAAGGGTCGAAAAGCATTATCTGCTTAAACTGAGACGTCCTATTAATGTCATCTTGAGTCAATGAACCGATGGCAAGTCCAACAAAGTCTCTTTCTTCCAACCATCGTATGCATAGCAGCACCGAATTTGATTCGGTGTTTAAGAAACCGAGCCAGAAAGTTCACGGTCAGAGTTTTCTAGTGTTGGCTAGAACCTCGGAGGATTCCCCCAGCACACTTGGACTCGTCGTTGGTAAAAAGAATATCCCAAAAGCAGTCGCTCGTAATCGGTTTAAAAGAATCGTTAGAGAGTCGTTCCGGCACCATAAAACCAAAAATATTGATTTCGTTGTGTTAGCAAAACGGCCACCAAAAACTGAGACAAAAGCGATGCTTAGACGTGCACTTGATGATGCGTTTTTAAAAATTGCTGCTACGGGAACGCCTAATGATCATTAAGGTTATCTTGATCATTATCAAAGGCTATCAATTAATTATCAGTCCTTTGATTGGGCCCCGTTGTCGATTTGCCCCCACTTGCTCTCAATATGCGCTAGAGAGTTTTGAGAAACACGGTTTTTTTCGAGGCCTAGTTTTAAGCTTGAAGCGCATTGGCAAATGCCACCCTTTTCACGCGGGCGGCATTGATGAAGTACCCGAGATTAGCGAAAGGTAACGATAATGGATTATCAGAGAGTTTTAATTTTTATGGGTTTAGCCGTCACTGGCTATTTGCTCATGCTAGCCTGGCAAGAAGATTACGGCCATCAATCTACTCGTGCTCAAGTTGAATCGACTACCGATCGAACCACTGACGCATTTCCATCAGAGCCTGCAGCTTCCAGCAGCGATTCGTCCTCTCAAGTGCCTTCCTCTGATACTTTTATCCCAAACGTAGATGCTGCGCCGATTGCAGCATCGAGCCTATCTATTGCCAATACGGTGCATGTTCAAACCGATGTTTTCAGCATCGATATTGACTTACTGGGCGGCGACATCGTTTCTTTGGCCCTACCAAAATATCCGGCGGCGCTGATAGAGCCAGATCAACCCTTAAAATTAATCGATTCCGGTAATCAATATGTTGCGCAGAGCGGCTTAATTGGCCCCAACGGCACCGATAAGAACGGTGCTCGCCCAGTGTATGAAACGAGTGCGAAGACCTTCGAGCTCAAAACAGGGCAATCAGAGCTTCAAGTTGTGCTCACGCCAAAGTTCCCCGATGAGGACGGTGTTCGAATCTCTAAAATATTCACCTTTAAACCGCAAAACTACTTGATAGACGTGCGCTATAACATTATCAACAGTTCAAATACACCAGTGAACATGGCGTTTTTCGGACAAATTAAACGCGATGGCAGGCCGCCTTTGTTTCAAGTCGACAATGCTATGGGTCTGAAGCCCTATCTCGGTATCGCAACTCGCACACAAGAAGACCTGTATGACAAAATTGATCTGTCGGACTTAGAGGATGGGGCATACCAGCAGGACTTTACAGGCGGTTATATTGCATTTCTGCAACACTATTTTTTGAGTGCTTGGGTCCCCGCGCAATCGGAGTCGGTTCGTTATTACGCGCGGGCTTTGAATGTTACGGATGAACCAGAACAAAACCTATATACGTTAGGATTCACCTCGGGCGTTTTAACGGTTGCTCAAGGCGCCAAGGGACAACTAGGCGGATCCTTCTACGCGGGCCCCAAAAACCAGACAACACTGGCTGAAATATCGAAAGGTCTTGATCTAACCGTCGACTATGGTTTTCTGTGGTTTATTGCGCAACCCTTATTCTCGGCGCTCACGTGGATTCACTCTTTGGTGAATAACTGGGGGTTTGCCATTATTTTACTCACGGTTTGCGTAAAAACCCTGCTGTATCCGCTTTCTGCAGCGAGTTTTAAATCGATGGCTAAGATGCGTAAGTTGCAACCGGAAATGGTTCGGTTAAAAGAGCGGTTTGGCGAAGATCGGCAAAAATTTAGTCAGGCTATGATGGAGCTTTATAAAAAAGAAGGCGCAAACCCCCTCGGCGGCTGCCTTCCGATCTTGCTTCAAATGCCCGTGTTCTTAGCCCTGTATTGGACCCTAATGGAGAGTGTGGAGCTGCGTCATGCGCCTTTTATTCTTTGGATTGACGACCTGTCTGTCATGGATCCCTTCTTTGTCTTGCCGATTCTAATGGGCATCTCGATGTATCTGACTCAAATGATGCAGCCGGAACCACCAGATCCCGTTCAGGCTAAAGTGTTTAAGTTTATGCCGATCATCTTCACCGTGTTTTTCCTTTGGTTTCCGTCCGGGTTGGTTTTGTACTGGCTGATCAACAATATCCTCTCTGTGTTGCAGCAACTTTATGTTACGCGCCAGCTTGAAAACGCACCCAGAGCCTAATACAGGCGACGCACCTGCGACTATTGTTGCCGAGGCAACGCCTTCGGGTCACGCTGGTATCTCGGTGGTGCGGCTTTCAGGCGCAAGCGCTCTCGCCATCGCGCAAGGTGTTGTGGGGCGCATCAGTAAACCCAGGCACGCTTATTTTCGATCGTTTAAGACCTCAAGGGGTACTGTTTTTGATCAGGGGGTGGTCTTGTATTTTCGATCCCCAAATTCTTTTACAGGCGAAGACGTTGTTGAATTTCAGGGCCACGGTGGCCCGATTGTAGTCAGCACGCTTATCCAAACTTGCGTTGAAATGGGCGCCAGAATGGCACGCCCTGGGGAGTTTAGTGAGCGGGCTTTCCTGAACGACAAGATGGACTTAGTGCAACTTGAGGGTGTAGCTGACCTGATTGCGAGCGCGTCCGAGCAAGCTGCAAAAAGTGCTTTAGGATCGTTAACGGGTATTTTTTCAAAAGCAGTGAATGCGCTGGTTACATCTGTTATTGAACTTCGAATTTATATTGAGGCGTCAATTGATTTTCCGGAGGAGGAGATCGATTTTCTAGCAGAGCCTTTTGTGCTTGAGCGAACAACGTTGATCGAGGCGCAACTGCGACAAATTTTAAAGCAGGCGGAGCAAGGGCGAAGGCTGCAGGTGGGATTTTCGATTGCGCTTGTTGGGTCACCGAACGCGGGTAAATCCAGTGTTCTAAACCGGTTTTCAGGTCAAGACAGTGCGATTGTGACGGCCATACCCGGCACGACACGGGATGTGATTCGTGAGCAATTACTTTTGGATGGCTACCCGATACAAATCGCTGATACAGCGGGTATTCGGGAAGCCACGGACGCGATCGAGCAAGAGGGCATAGCCCGTTCGCGTCAAACTGCTTTGATGGCCGATCTGTCTTTATGGATCATCGATGTAACAGCACTGGATATGACGCCCTTGAGTCTAAGCCGGAGTATGCTCGAGCAGCAGTTGGTTTCCGCTGAGGCTGTTTTGTTTAAGGATCAGGCGACTCGTAAGCGTTTAGTTGTGTTAAATAAACTGGATTTATTGCCTGAATCTACGCAGCGCGCGTTAGTAGATTTGTTAGCAGCGGACTCCGATACCTTTACCGTGTCTGCCAAGACGGGCCTCGGCTGGGATCATCTATTATCCGGAATTAAACGAATGGTTGGCGTTGGCGATGATTCGGAGTCGTTATTTTCGGCCAGGACTCGTCATATTGTTGCTTTATCTGAAGCGGCCCATTATTTGGCTCAGGCGAAAAAGAGTTTGATGGCAGGTTTGCCGGGAGAGTTAATGGCAGAAGATCTAAAGCAGGTTCAGGTTGCGCTCGGCGAAATTACTGGGCAGGTCACCAGTGATGATCTGCTTGGAAAAATATTTAGCAGTTTCTGCATTGGTAAGTGAGGAATTATTCTAAGGCTTGGGATCTGAGTCAAAGCGTCCTAACATTGCGATGTATCTAGACTGGGCGCTGTAGTGCTTTGAGCTGGTGTCCGTCGGCGCGCAGTTGTTATGTTAGAGGCTGTTGTCGCTGAATAACGGGCCAAGCGTCGGTAAACCCGCTGGGCTCAGTAGCGTTAACCATTAATTCGAGGGTAGGGCATTGAAAGAAATGTTTGATGTGATTGTTGTGGGCGGGGGCCATGCCGGCAGCGAAGCGGCCTTGGCGGCTGCGCGCATGGGCGCTGACACGTTACTGGTGACCCAGAATATCGAGACCTTGGGCCAAATGTCCTGCAATCCAGCCATCGGCGGGATTGGCAAAAGTCATTTGGTTCGAGAAATTGACGCTTTGGGCGGGGTGATGGCGGAAGCTGCAGACGCTGCTGGCATTCATTTCAGGGTGTTAAATGCCCGAAAAGGTCCTGCAGTTCGAGCGACAAGAGCTCAAACAGATCGGCAATTGTACAAACAATTCATTCGGGCTCGATTGGAGAATCAGCCCGGGCTTAGAATTTTTCAACAATCGGTTGATGACTTGATTGTCGAGGGTGACTGCGTTGTTGGGGTTGTCACCCAAATGCAACAGCGTTTTATGGCCCGCTCTGTCATTCTAACTGTGGGCACTTTTTTGGGTGGTATTATTCATGTTGGTTTAAACCAGCAGAGTGGTGGCCGTGCTGGGGATTCTGCTTCAAACCGTTTGGCCGACCGTTTAAGAGAGCTACCCTTTGCCGTCGGCCGGTTGAAAACAGGGACGCCACCACGGGTCGATGCGCGCAGCGTAGATTTCAGTACGCTTACACCGCAACCTGGAGACCAGCCGACGCCTAAGATGTCGTTTTGGTCGCCTGACGGCCGCCATCCTGAGCAAGTCCCTTGCCACATTACCCACACCACCGAGAAAACCCACGATATTATCCGAGCAGGTCTTGATCGTTCACCCCTGTACTCTGGCGTGATCGACGGCATTGGGCCCCGGTATTGTCCCTCTATTGAAGATAAGATTGTGCGCTTTGCGGATAAAACATCGCACCAAATTTTTATTGAACCTGAAGGCCTTAGCACCCACGAGCTCTATCCAAATGGGATCTCTACTAGCCTACCATATGACGTTCAGATTGATCTGTTACGGAGTATCCCGGGATTCGAATCCGCGCATATAACGCGACCGGGTTATGCCATTGAGTACGATTATTTTGAGCCGAAAGAACTCAAATCGTCTTTAGAAACCAAGCATTTAAACGGTCTGTTTTTCGCGGGCCAGATCAATGGCACGACTGGTTATGAAGAAGCGGGTGCGCAGGGTATTTTGGCCGGCATTAATGCCGCCTTACAGGCTCGCGGTGATCCTGCCTGGTCGCCTGCACGATCTGAGGCTTACATTGGCGTTTTAGTTGATGATTTGATCACTCTCGGAACCTTAGAGCCTTATAGAATGTTTACCAGCCGAGCAGAATATCGGCTCATCCTTCGGCAAGACAATGCCGATCAAAGACTGTGCGCCACGGCCAGGAAATTCGGGCTTTTGTCGGATGAACAGTTTCAGGCCTTCGAGCAAAAACAAGAAGCGATCGATTCTCTAAAAGGTGAGCTGAAATCGGCATTGGTGTTCGCGGGTAACGCTGCAGTAGACGCTGTTTTGAGAGAACCGATGCATAAGGAATATCGGTTATCTGAATTGATTAAGCGTCCAGAAGTCAATTTACCCGACTTATTGCAGGCCGCCGGACGGTCGCTCCCCGAGTTGGACGTGATTGAACAGGTTGAAATTGAGTTTAAGTACCAGGGTTATATCGATCGACAAACTCAAGAAATTTCTAGGCTCAAAGCTCAGCAAGGGTTGGTAATCCCCCTAGATCTTGACTATTCGTTGATTTCGGGTCTTTCCAATGAGGTTCGGCAAAAACTAGCGCAGGTAAAACCTGAGAACATCGGTCAGGCGGGGCGAATATCTGGTGTTACGCCTGCCGCGGTTTCATTGCTCTTGGTTCACTTAAAACGTAAAGGCGGCTTAGTAAAGCGGGCAGCAACCATTTGAGCTTAGAAACAGAATTAGCGGACGGGTTGCAGGCCTTTGCTGCGCAGCAACAGCAAATGCAACCGAGTTTCTCGTTGGATGTGTTTGCGGTAGAAGATGCCTTCTTAAATTATCTTCGATTGCTGCAGCACTGGAATAAGGCGTTCAACTTGACTGCGATACGAGACGATCGCGGCCAAGTCATCCGCCACCTGCTCGACTCGCTCGTGATTCTGCCATTTGTTTCGGGGAATCAAGTCGTTGATGTCGGAACGGGAGCGGGTTTGCCGGGTATTCCGCTGGCGATTTGTTTACCGAATCAGCGCTTTGTATTGGTCGATTCAAACAGTAAAAAAACAAGATTCTTGACGCAGGCTAAGGTCGCGTTGGGGCTTCAAAATCTGACGGTGATTCATGACCGGGTTGAAGCAATCCCGGCGAGCGGTTTTGATCAAGTGCTCTGCCGAGCCTTCAAACCATTAGAATCTCTTGTGCCAGCAATAAAACACTTGCTGAAGGAAGATGGCGTTATACTCGCAATGTTGGGGAAATCGCCAGAAACAGAGATCCTGAATCAGTTGGACTTGCAAGCCACAACGAGGCTGTGGCCTTTGTCGGTTCCTGGTCTGCAGGAGGATCGGTTCCTGATTGAAATCAGGCCACGGCCAGAATGTCTATGAATCAAAGCGTGAATCGATCAAGGAGCCACAGTTGAAAGTCTTTGCAGTGGTCAATCAAAAAGGAGGGGTTGGAAAAACCACAACCTCCGTTAATTTGGCAGCCTGTCTTGCGGCTATGCGGCGCCGTGTTTTACTCATTGATTTAGACGCTCAAGGCAACGCAACAATGGGTTGTGGGGTGGATAAGGCGGCGCTGACAGAGTCAGTGTACGACGTACTGGTCCTAGATCATGGTCTACGGGACGTGATGGTTGATGGGGCTGGCGGCCTTAAGGTTGTGGGCTCAAACGCTGACTTGACCGGTGCTGAAATTGACTTGCTGGACCTAGAAGACCGGGAATATCGATTAAAAATGGCTTTAAGCCGGGCAAGTGACGAATTTGATTATGTGATCATTGATTGTCCACCGGCTTTGAACCTGCTCACCATTAATGCGCTCGCGGCGGCAACGAGTCTGATTATTCCGATGCAATGCGAGTACTATGCGCTTGAAGGATTGTCCGCCTTGGTTGAAACCATCAAGCGTGTGGTCGCACATCTCAACCCAAGCCTTCAGATTGAGGGCATTGTCAGGACGATGTTTGATCCTCGCAACAGCTTAACGAAAGATGTGTCTGAGCAGTTACAACAACATTTTGGTGAAAAATTGTATCGAACGGTGATTCCCAGAAACGTGCGTTTGGCTGAGGCGCCCAGTCATGGGTTGCCAATTGTGGCTTATGATCCCACGTCTTCTGGCGCCAAGGCGTATCTTGCGCTTGCCGGAGAGTTGGTTCGGCGCGAACTGGACGCGGTATCCATAATGGATCGCGGCGCGCCAGACGCAGTGACCAAAACCGATTAATTAATATCACGACATTCGCGGGTCGGATGTTCTTGGGAGCAATAGCATGGCGGGTAAGAAGAGGGGGTTAGGGCGTGGACTGGATGCACTGCTCGGGCCAACGCCGGAGGCGGCAAAGGTTGATTCAGCCAAAGAATCCGATCTAAAGGATGTCTCCCATGATGAGGAGACCCTGCAGCTCATTCCTGTCGAATGGATCCAGCCGGGTCGTTTTCAACCGAGACGGCAATTTGATACCGATAAACTTGAAGAACTTGCGGCCTCCATTCGACTTCATGGCATTATGCAGCCCATTTTAGTTCGCCAGATTGAAACGCAACGCTTTGAGCTAATTGCCGGAGAGCGCCGCTGGCGGGCAAGTCAGCTCGCAGGCCTAGGCCAGCTTCCCTGTTTGGTTAAGGCAGTTGAGCCCAAAAACCAATTGGCGCTTGGGCTGATTGAGAACATTCAGCGGGAAAACCTGAATCCGCTTGAAGAAGCGCTCGCTCTGAGTCGATTGGTTGAAGAGTTTTCACTGACTCATCAGGAAGTGGGCGAGGCGGTTGGCAAAAGCCGAACCGCGGTGAGTAACGCACTCCGGTTGTCGAAGTTGGGCGGTATTGCGGCTGACATGCTGTTGGCCGGTCAGTTAGAAATGGGCCACGCTAGAGCGCTACTAACCTTAGAGCCAGAAGCTCAAGGCCAAATTGCGCGTCAAATTGTGGCCAAGCAATTGAATGTTAGGCAGACTGAAAATTTGGTGAAGCGGCGACTGTCACCAACCGTTGAAACGGTGGTTGTGCGGCAAGACGCTGATGTTGCGCGCTTGGAACATCGCTTGTCTGAGTATTTTGGGCAAGCCGTCAAGCTCAAAAAGAAAGGGGCACGCAAAGGTCAGTTGATCATTGACTACAATTCTTTTGATGAACTCGAAGGGGTTTTAAACCGAGTCGGTTTCGCTCAGCAAGACGGTAATTGAGCAATTTGGTTAAAAGCCGAATTTCTTCAAGGATAAAGTTGAAGGTCGATCTTAATATCTCTATACTCTGCCCGCCGAAAACTGGGTCCGATGTGGGCTTGGTAAGAAGCGAGACGACCCCGAGGGGGTGCCGTGTTTAAGTGGCAGGGACTGTTTAAGTCGGCCCTTGGGATACATTTTGCTTTGGTCGTTGGTGCGGGTTTCTTCGCTTTAATCACCGAGTGGAATGCGCCAGAGTCCGCAATATTGGGACTGTTGATAGCCGGTATAGCGGCATCCGTGCAGGGGTTCGTTCTAAATGCCAACGGTTTTAGCGCGCTTTGGTGGTCGCAGGGCCTAAAGTGGCTGGTGCTTGGAGTGGGCACGTTTGGGGCTTTGAATAGTTGGCCCCATTTGACGTTACCCGGGTTCTTAGTTGGTGCGGTTGTAAGCCAAATGATTTGGGCTCGCGTGGGTATGCAGCGTGCTAGGGCGCTGAGGACGGGACGTTAACCCGTCCAAAATCGGTCTGCTTTTGCAGAACCAGTAGAGGGTTTGACCACCATACAGTTGGCGGTTGAAGAACGAATTAGGGGTTAGGGACGCAATGTCAAGCAACGCGCCAACATCACAAGAATATATTCAGCATCATTTGACCAATTTGACCTATGGTCAAATGCCCGACGGTTCGTGGGGTATTGCCCATAGCCCAGAAGAAATCAAACAGATGGGTTTTTACGCCATCAACTTAGATACGATGATATGGTCTCTTGGCTTGGGCTTTGTCTTCTTGGCGCTCTTTGTCACGGCAGCTCGCCATGCAACTGCCGGCGTGCCGGGCACGCTTCAAAACCTTTGTGAAATGACGGTCGAATTTGTTGAGACCAATATCGCGCAGGTGTTTGGTAGTCGTCCGAATGCGTTAATCGGTCCCTTGTCACTGACAATCTTGGTTTGGGTTTTCTTAATGAACCTGATGGATTTGATCCCGGTTGATTTTATCCCTCATGCCGCTGCCTTGGCTGGCGTACCTTATTTTAAGGTTGTTGCAACAACCGATCCAAATGCGACGCTCGGTATGTCGATCGGAGTCTTCATTTTGGTGTTGTATTATAATTTCAAAATCAAAGGGGCCAAGAAGTTTGGTGCGGGTCTTGTTACCCACCCGATCCCCCATTGGTCAATGTATTGGTTTAACTTAATTCTCGAAACCGTCGACATGATCGCAAAACCGCTGTCCCACGGCCTGCGGTTGTTCGGCAACTTGTATGCTGGTGAGATGATTTTTATCCTAATTGCACTACTGCCGTTCTACGCGCAGTGGGCTTTATCGCTGCCCTGGGCGATCTTTCATATTCTAATTATAGGATTACAGGCATTCGTTTTCATGATCTTGACCATCGTCTATTTGACGCAAGCTCACGATACGGGTGAACACTAAACTTTCGGTAAAAAGTAAACGAGGAGCTAACGATGAACGAAGCACAAGCGCTAATTTTTATAGCGGGCGGTATCTTAATGGGTTTGGCTGCAATCGGCAGTGGTGTGGGTATCGGGATGTTGGGCGGTAAATATTTGGAAGGCGTTGCGCGTCAGCCAGAATTGCAACCTATGCTGTTAACCCAATTGTTCATCGTGTTGGCATTGGTCGATGCGGTACCGATTATTGGCGTAGGTATTTCGCTTTATATGATTTTTGCCCTTTAGGTTTTATCCGAAGAACTGATCATCGAAGAGGTGACGCGTGAATATTAATCTTACCATGTTGGGTCAGCTCATTGCTTTTGTGATGTTTGTGGTCTTTTGCATGCGATATGTCTGGCCACCGCTCACGGAAATGATGCGAACGCGCCAGAAATTGATTGCAGATGGCTTGGAGAATGCCTCAAGAGCGGAGCAGCAACTTCTGCAAGCGAACGAGTCTGCAGCGAATGAGCTTGAAGCCGCCAAACGAGAGGCTGGCGAGTTGATTGCCCAGGCGAGAAGTCGAGCAAATCAAATTGTTGATGAAGCGAAAGATCAAGCAAAAGACGAAGCCAAGCGAATTATCGATGGCGCACAGGAGTCTATTGATCAAGAGATCAGTCGGGCTCGAGAATCATTGCGCGCTCGCGTGAGTGATTTGGCCATTGAAGGTGCCGAGAAGATCTTGTCGCAATCGATTGATCGTGCGGCGCATGAAGCGATGTTAACGAAGCTTTCACAAGAGCTTTAGGAGACCCGATGGCTGAAGCAGAATTAGCAACCGTCGCCCGGCCCTATGCTCGCGCCGCGTTTGCAACCGCGCTAGATGAAGCCGATGGGCTAGGCAGCTGGTCAAAAATGTTAGCACTATTAAGCGCGGCCGTCGTTGAGCCAGCGGTTGAACGAATGCTTGATAATCCTGCCAATTCTGGCTCGGTCGCGGCTGAGTGGCTGACAGGCCTGATCGGTGATGAGCTGACAGCCTCCGGGGCGAACTTCATTAAGGTATTGGCTGATTACGATCGATTGGCATTGATTGCAACGATCGCTGAGCAATATGAAGTGCTCAAAGCAAATCACGAAAAAACGGTTGAGGTTGCCATTGTTAGTGCTTACGAGTTGTCGGGTACTGAGCAAGAAACGCTCAAAGATGCCTTAAATCGTCGGCTGCAAAGAACCGTTGAATTAGAAACCGAAACTGACAGCTCATTGCTGGGTGGTGTGGTCATTCGAACCGAAGATACTGTCATTGATGACTCGGTCCGCGGAAAGCTCCAGAAACTGGCAGGAACGCTACAGTAAATTAACACTCTTGAGGTGCGAAACATGCAACAACTGAATCCTTCAGAAATTAGCGACATTATAAAACAGAGAATTGCACGGCTCGATGTGACCTCTGAAGCCCGAAACGAAGGCACGATCGTTAGTGTGTCTGACGGGATCGTTCGAATTCATGGCCTAGCCGATGTCCAGAATGGTGAAATGATCGAATTTCCGGGTAACCTCTTTGGGTTTGCTCTAAACCTTGAGCGCGATTCTGTGGGCGCTGTTGTTTTAGGCGACTACAAAGCGCTTAAGGAAGGCCAAACAGCGCGGTGCACAGGTCGAATTTTGGAAGTGCCAACCGGACCGGAGCTTTTGGGTCGCGTTGTCGATGCACTCGGTAATCCAATCGATGGCAAGGGGCCGATTAACACCAAGCAAACCGCACCAGTTGAAAAAGTTGCGCCAGGCGTCATCGCACGTCAACACGTTGATCAGCCGGTTCAAACCGGACTGAAATGCATCGATTCAATGATTCCTGTCGGACGTGGTCAGCGCGAATTAATTATTGGTGATCGGCAAACGGGTAAAACTGCTATTGCGATTGATGCGATCATTAATCAGCAAAAATCTGGCATCAAGTGCGTCTATGTCGCGATCGGCCAGAAAGTCTCTTCCATTGCAAACGTCGTGCGCACGTTAGAAGAGCACGGCGCGATGGAAAACACGATTGTTGTTGCCGCTGGCGCGTCCGACCCTGCAACTATGCAGTATATCGCGCCCTACTCCGGTTGCACGATGGGTGAGTACTTCAGAGATATTGGTGAAGACGCTCTGATCATTTATGACGATTTAACCAAGCAGGCTTGGGCGTATCGTCAAATCTCCTTGTTGTTGCGTCGACCACCAGGTCGAGAAGCGTATCCGGGTGATGTTTTCTACTTGCACTCACGGTTACTCGAGCGTGCCGCACGGGTCAACGCCGATTACGTGGAACAAGTTACCGGCGGCGCCGTAAAGGGTAAAACAGGGTCTTTAACGGCGCTGCCCATTATTGAAACCCAAGCCGGTGATGTTTCAGCGTTCGTCCCCACCAACGTGATCTCGATCACCGATGGTCAAATCTTTTTGGAAAGTGACAAGTTCAATTCTGGCGAACGGCCTGCGATGAATCCTGGGATTTCGGTCTCTCGCGTAGGTGGTGACGCTCAGATGAAGTTTATGTCAAAGATTTCTGGCGGGATTAAGCTGGCTTTGGCGCAGTATCGAGAACTGGCTGCGTTTTCACAGTTCGCATCGGATTTGGATGAAGCAACACGTCGACAGCTGGAGCACGGCGAGCGTATTAACGAGTTGATGAAGCAAAAACAATACGCGCCAATGACCGTTTCTGAGATGGGCGTGGTGTTGTTCGCAGCAAATGAACGATTCTTACAAGATGTTCCAGTAGATAAAGTCTTAGATTTCGAAGCGGCATTGCTGAGTTACATGCATGCAGACCACGGCGATTTTATGGCGCAGGTCGATCGCGAAGGCGCCTACAACGATGAAGTTGTTGCGACCATGCGGTCTGCAATTGAAGCGTTTAAGAAGACTCAAACCTACTGATCGATCTCGATTAGGACAGCAGAGAATGCTATGGCGAATGCAAAAGAGCTAAGAAAACAAATTGGCAGTGTTAAAAACACGCAGAAAATCACGCGCGCGATGCAAATGGTTGCTGCGAGTAAGATGCGCAAAGCCCAAGAACGCATGGCGCGAGGCCGGCCTTACTCCGATCAGATTCGATCGGTGATCAGCCATATGGCGAACGCCTCGAGCGAGTATCCTCACCAGTTCATGCGCGAGCGTGCTGTCTCGAGAGTGGGCTACATTGTCGTCACCACCGACAAAGGTCTTTGCGGCGGTTTGAACGTGAACCTTTTGAAAGCCACGATTGCGCATATGAAGCAATGGGCTGAACAAGGCGTAGAAGCGGACTTGTGTCTGATTGGTAACAAGGGAATCCAGTTTTTTAGAACCTACGGCGGACGCGTATTGGCCGCAAGCCAACATTTAAGCGAAGCCCCCGCGGTTGATGATCTGATTGGTTCGATCAAAGTCATGCTGGATGCTTTTGAAGGCGGCAAGGTCGATAAGATCTTTTTATCGAACAACGTGTTTGTAAACACGATGGTGCAACAGCCAACGGTTGCGCAATTGGTGCCGCTGGATTCAACTGAAGAAGACGAGGGTCTTCAACATCGCTGGGATTATCTGTATGAACCCGATGCCCGAGAGTTAATCGACGGGCTCCTGAAGCGCTATTTGGAAGCTCAGGTTTATCAGGCGGTGGTAGAGAACGTGGCCTGCGAGCAAGCGGCAAAAATGGTGGCAATGAAGAGCGCAACCGACAACGCTGGTGATTTGATCGATGAGCTCGAGCTGATTATGAACAATGCACGACAGTCTGCGATTACGCAGGAAATTTCAGAAATTGTAAGTGGCGCTGCAGCAGTTTAAGACGGCCCCGCAGGAAAAAAAGAGAGGATAGATCATGGGTAGTGGACGAATTGTTCAAGTCATTGGTGCGGTAATCGATGTTGAGTTCCCAAGGGAAGACGTGCCTGGCGTATATGATGCACTGATTGTGCCTAGCAGTAATCTGACCCTCGAGGTCCAGCAGCAGTTGGGTGATGGGGTGGTCCGAACCATCGCCATGGGGAGCTCGGAGGGCATTAGCCGAGGACTCGAAGTGACCAATACTAATGAGCCGATTTTGGTGCCGGTTGGGCAAGAAACCCTTGGTCGAATCATGGATGTTTTGGGGAACCCGATTGATGAAAAGGGTCCGATTGGCGAGCAGCAGCGCATGGCAATCCACCGGGATCCACCATCGTATGAAGAGCAAGCCGGAGGGCGTGACCTTTTAGAAACTGGCGTTAAGGTCATCGACCTGATTTGCCCGTTTGCAAAGGGCGGTAAGGTTGGCCTCTTCGGCGGCGCCGGTGTTGGTAAGACCGTCACCATGCTCGAGTTGATTAACAACATTGCGAAGGAACACAGTGGACTATCGGTGTTTGCCGGTGTTGGTGAGCGAACCCGAGAAGGTAACGATTTCTATCACGAGATGGGCGACGCTGGCGTTTTGGATAAGATTTCGATGGTCTTTGGCCAGATGAATGAGCCGCCGGGAAACCGACTCCGCGTTGCCTTGTCTGGCCTCACGATGGCTGAGAAATTCCGCGATGACGGCAAGGATGTTTTATTCTTTGTCGACAATATCTATCGTTATACCTTAGCGGGAACCGAAGTATCTGCGTTACTTGGCCGAATGCCATCGGCGGTAGGCTATCAGCCAACACTGGCTGAAGAAATGGGTGTCTTGCAAGAACGTATCACGACCACAAAGTCGGGCTCGATCACTTCGATTCAAGCGGTGTATGTACCAGCCGATGACTTGACGGATCCATCACCCGCCACGACCTTCGCGCATTTAGACTCAACGGTCACCTTGTCTCGCGACATTGCGTCGCTCGGAATTTATCCAGCGGTTGACCCGCTGGATTCAACCTCCAGGCAGCTTGACCCCTTGGTGGTTGGTCAAGAGCATTACGATGTCGCGCAGGGTGTACAAAGCGTTTTGCAGAAATATAAAGAATTGAAAGACATTATTGCCATTTTGGGCATGGATGAGCTCTCTGAAGAAGATAAGTTAACGGTCTATCGGGCTCGAAAGATCAGCCAATTCTTCTCTCAGCCCATGCACGTGGCGGAAGTCTTTACCGGTACCCCCGGTGTTTACGTCCCACTGTCAGACACGATTCGCAGCTTTAAAGGCATTCTTGAAGGCGATTACGATGATTTGCCAGAGGCCGCTTTCAGCATGGTTGGCAGTATCGAGCAAGCGATCGAGAAAGCGAAAACACTCTAAGCCGGAAACCGGATTAGCAAGGATAAGATATGGCGGCCTCCGTACATTGCAGTATTGTTAGCGCAGAGCAAGAAATTTTCTCTGGTTTGGTCGAGATGGTCGTGGCGACTGGAACGATGGGGGAGCTTGGGATTCTGCCTGGTCACGCACCCTTGTTGAGCGGCATCAAACCTGGCCCGATTAAACTGGTATTGGAAGGGGGCGTGGATGAAATATTTTTCGCTTCCGGCGGTTTTATTGAAGTTCAGCCTACCTCGATTACGGTTTTGGCCGATACGGCGATCCGAGCCGACAACATCGATGAAGCGGCAGCGGCCGAAGCCGAACGCAAAGCTCAGGCGGAGCTTTTGGATCAACGAGCAGACGTTGATTTTGCTCGCGTGACCGCGGACCTTCAAGAGCAGGCGGCAATGCTGCGCACCGTCCGTAAAATGCGAGATCAGAAAAATAGAGTCTGATTCCGGCGCAATGCAGATCGCAGTTTGAAAAATGTAATGCGTAGCAACGCCAGCGCATAGTGGCTGAGCGGCTCCCTTGTAACACATTCTAAAAATATTAATTTAGCGCTCAGTCAGTAGTGGTTCCCCTGCTGCGCGCGCGGTAAACTCTCATGATGAACACACCTTTAGAAATTTGTGTCTTAGCGGCAGGCAAAGGCACTCGCATGAAGACATTGGTCCCCAAAATGCTTCAGCCGATTGCTGGCGCGCCGATGATCACTCACGTTGTCTCAACCGCGCGGGCTCTAAAGGCGACTAAAACCCATTTGGTGGTTTCAGAAGATCATGGCGGCCTAAAATCTGCGATTGAGGACCAGGGTGATCTTAATTGGGTGGTTCAATCCGAACAACTTGGCACCGGCCACGCGGTGCAACAAGCGGCGCCATTCATCAACGCTGATGCTGCGGTTCTGGTGTTGTTGGGCGATGTGCCTCTCTTAGCGCCAGAAACCCTTCAACCCTTGTTGGCGGATCCGGCGGATGTTGTAGTGCTCACTGTTAATCTACAAAACCCGGCAGGCTATGGTCGGATTCAGCGTAATGCAGAAGGGCAGGTCCTCGGGATTGTTGAAGACAAGGATGCAACGGCAGCAGAGCGCTTAATTACGGAGATCAATACGGGGATTTTCAGGATTAAGCCTGGATTACTGCCAGGCCTCTTAGCGCAATTATCGAATGATAACCGGCAAGGAGAGTTTTACCTGACGGATGTCGTCTCGATTGCGGTGAATCAGGGCCTCACGGTTGCCTCTGTAACGACTGATCAGGCTGAGGCGGTCAGTGGCGTGAATGACCTCGTTCAGCTCGCCACAGCCGAGCGGTTTTTTCAACGTCGACAAGCCGAACAATTGATGCGTGCGGGCGTTAGGATGTTGGATCCGGCGAGGGTCGATATTCGAGGCGCTGTGAGCTTTGGTCATGACGTGGTGCTGGATGTAAATACCGTCCTTGAAGGACCGTGTGAGATTGGTCACGGCGTTGTGATAGAAGCTGGGAGTGTTATTAAAAATAGCGTCGTTGGGGATAACAGCCTGATTAAATCCCATTCATCGCTGGAGGGTGCAAGCCTTGCCCAAGATTGCCAGGTTGGACCCTATGCGCGGCTGCGACCGGGCGCGGTTTTAAGTGCTGGCGTGGCAATTGGCAATTTTGTCGAAGTGAAGCAAACCACGATGGGGCCCGGCAGCAAAGCCAGCCATTTAAGTTACTTGGGCGACGCCACGATTGGCGCCCAGGTCAACATTGGCGCGGGCACAATCACCTGCAATTATGATGGCGTGAATAAGTGGCAGACCATTTTAGAAGATGAGGTGTTTGTCGGCTCGAACACAGCCCTTGTTGCGCCCGTGACGGTGGGGCAAGGCGCGACCATCGGCGCAGGATCGACGATTACGGGCATAATTCCGGACGCCGCCCTCGGCGTCGCTCGGGGCCGTCAACGCAACATTGAAGCTTGGCCGCGTCCTGAAAAGGTGCTGGATGCACCGGGCCTCGTCAAAAAATTGGTTAAACCAAAGGCTGGAGATTAAGCGATGTGTGGAATCGTAGGCGCCGCAGCTGAACGAAATGTTGTGGGGATCCTGTTAGAAGGGCTGCAGCGATTAGAGTATCGTGGTTACGATTCAGCCGGCTTAACCGTTTTGGATGCTGATCAGAATATCAAGCGCTATCGGGCGGTGGGTAAAGTTCAGGCATTAAAAGATACTTGTCGTACTGAGTCGCCCAAAGGGTTTATTGGAATTGCGCATACGCGCTGGGCTACACATGGTAAGCCAACGCAAAACAATGCCCATCCACACGTGTCGAGCGATACAGTGTCACTTGTTCACAACGGTATCATCGAAAACCACGAAACCCTCCGCCAAGAATTAACCGCGCAAGGCTATTGTTTCGAATCGGAAACCGATACCGAAGTCATGGCACATTTAATCCATCACTTGGTTGCCGCATGTGGTGACTTTCGGCAAGGGGTCAATGACGCGTTAACCCGCTTAGAGGGCGCCTACGCCATCGCGGTCCAGCATCGCGACTTTCCAGACCGCCTTATTGGCGCCCGGCAGGGCAGCCCGCTGGTCGTGGGTCTTGGGATCGGTGAGAATTTTATTGCCTCAGACCCTCAAGCCTTGCGCCCAGTAACGGATCGGTTCATTTATTTAGAAGAAGGTGAGCTGGTTGAGTTGACTCAAAGTGAGGTGTCGATCTTTGGCGGTCGTGAGGATTCGGTTGCCAGCCGAGCCGTAAGACTTGATTCCCGCGATGATGCGGCCGATAAAGGCACTTTCCGGCACTTTATGCTGAAGGAAATATATGAGCAGCCCAACGCCATTCGTAATACGCTCCAAGGCCGAATCGGCAAAAACAATATTTTAAGTCAAGCCTTCGGCGTTGAAGCGGGTCTTTTGTTTGAACAAACTCAAGCGGTCCAGATCGTTGCTTGCGGCACAAGTTATTACAGCGCGTTAGTCGCGAAATATTGGGTCGAGGCGCTAACAGGCCTCATTTGTCAGGTTGAGATCGCGAGCGAATGGCGATATCGGACTGTGGCGGTTGCCCCGAATACGCTTTTCTTAACAATTTCTCAATCGGGTGAGACCGCGGACACCTTGGCTGCCTTGCGGCAGTCGAAGTCTTTAGGGTACTTAGGCAGTTTGTGCATTTGTAATGTGCCTAACAGTTCGTTGGTACGTGAATCTGATTTGTGTTTGATGACCGAAGCCGGAACGGAAATCGGTGTGGCCTCCACCAAAGCGTTCACGACTCAGCTAGCAGATCTGCTGATGTTTGCGATGGCGCTTGGAAAATATCATGGGTTAACGCCCGCAACAGAAAGCGAGCTGGTTCTGGCGTTGCATGACTTGCCAACCCGACTGGAAGAAACACTTGAAATTGATCAACAAGTTAAGGCTTGGGCGGAACAATTCATCGATAAAGATAATGCGCTGTTTTTGGGCCGAGGTTTGCATTATCCCATCGCGATGGAAGGCGCACTGAAATTAAAAGAGATCTCCTATATCCATGCCGAAGGCTATCCGGCGGGTGAGCTCAAGCACGGTCCGCTGGCCTTGGTGGACGAGCAGATGCCTGTGGTTTGTGTGGCGCCAACGGATGAACTCCTCGAAAAAGTGAAGTCTAATCTGCAGGAAGTCGCGGCTCGCGGTGGTTCTTTATATGTTTTTACCGACCATCAAGCCGATTTTTCAGATTTAAGTGAAACCCAAGTCATTATTCTGCCGACCGTGCACCCGATGCTTGCGCCGATTGCGTTTGTGTTACCGCTGCAGCTTTTGAGTTATCACGTGGCGGTGCTTCGAGGCACGGATGTTGACCAACCGAGAAATCTTGCGAAATCGGTTACGGTGGAATGATTTTGTTTGTAACCGTTTTCAGTAACAAAGATGAAACTTAACATATCAATAAAAACACTTGTGTTACTTCAAGGAATTCTCGTTATAGGGAGTTTATCTGGAGAGATGTTTTTTGGAATTGGAACGGAACATATCCTTCCTCTTTATCTTGTTCTATGGGTCGCAACTTGTTTAGCAGTTTTTAAAAGTGAAAAATAAAAAAACCGTTACAAACAAAATCAATCAACCACTGTCGAATAACACCAGGCAGAAAGCATTGATAATACGATTTAGGGCAGTCTAAATAAATCCTCAACAGAACAATGAAGCGTCTCTGCAATTTTTAAAGCAAGCACCGTTGACGGAATATAGATG